>ERZ1674045.2-NODE-2-length-249476-cov-10.606657_pt1 | contig 249476 bp, 231 predicted proteins | sample MGYA00581131_ERZ1674045 | MGnify/ENA primary metagenome ERZ1674045 (study PRJEB41354, sample SAMEA4873299) | human saliva metagenome | biome: human-associated habitat [ENVO:00009003]; feature: mouth environment [ENVO:08000002]; material: saliva material...
AGTTAATAGGGGTGGGAATGAATTCCCATCCCAGGTTCACGTTAATAGTATATATTTAAAATAATCTAGAATACAAAAAAGAAATACTCTCTTACCTGTAATGGTAAGAGAGTATATATCTAGTTAACGTACTTTGTACAAGCTCAAGTGTAGATCCACAATCGCTTTATAGCGACTTGCTTTTTCTTCATCTAACTTATTGGCTTCTTCTAAGAAATCTTTAGATGGGCCAGAAAATCTAAAAGAGTTGAACCAATCTTGTTTAGATGAAGTCGTAATGATATAGCGAGGATCAGTCGGATCAGTATAAATAATTACCTCATCTTCACCAGTCACTTTAAAGTCAATATTAGCACTACCATACACTTTAGCATCTTTAAAGATAGAAGCATAGCCACTAACACGGACATGTCCTTTTAACATGGCATTGCCATAGACAGTAGCGTGATCAGTAATAAAAGCATCTTTATCAATGATAGCGTGCCCATATACTTTAGCTTGATCTTCGATTAAACAATTAAATCTTAATCTTGCATAATCGTATACTTCTGCGAATCCTTCGATATGTGAAATACCACTAACGTACGCATGGCCGTATACCTTAGAGTTTCCACCTACTGCGGTATGATCTTCAACTACAGAATAACCGTATACTTCAGCTCTGTAGTGAATAAGAGCATCACCACGCACTTCAGCAAAATCATACACCTTTGTATGGTCGGTAACGATCGAATCTCCAGACACAATAGCCTGTCCGTATACCTGAGCATTTAACGACACTACCGCATTATCTTTAATAACTGCCTTATCGTAAACCATGGCATGGTCATATACCCAGCACTTGCCTTCATGAGAAAGATTCTCTTCTTTCTCAATATAACCACCTAATTGCCCTGCAGCTACCCAAGGTTCAATATCGATTAATGATTTAATACGATACAACTTATTACCGTTGACCATTACAAAATCATCTTTGACCAATTCGTATTTCTTTTCCATGTTTTATTTCCTTTATAAAAGTTGGTTTAATTACTTCACCTTAATAGTATAGATTTATAATAAATTAAACATAGAACCCTCACTCCTCTACCCCGTAAGGAGTAGAGGAGTAAGAGTCTATATTAGCTAAAGATTAGCAAACCATTACTTGGTATTAAGGCGCAACGCCAGCAGCAGCACCGGCACCAGCTGCAGGAGTAGCAGTAGCTTCAGCAGTCAGAGGTACTTCGCCTTCTTTAGTCAAAGCTTGAACAGCAAAAGGGATACGCTCTTGAACGGCTTTCTTCAGACCAGTCACACGGATACGTACCAAGATTGGCAAGTGACAGATGTGGCTGAACCATGGTTGTACCATTACTTCGTGTTGGTATTTGCTACCACGTGCACGGTTAACGATACGTGGGATTTCGCGTTTGCTCAAGCAGTTACCGAACCACAGAGGGATGTCCAGAGAACCATTTTTAGGTACACCGAAGGACAAAAAGATAGTACCAACTTCGCCATCTTTGTCTTGGTCAACCAAACGGTTGTCAGAACATTCTTCGATAGTGAAGTCAAAACCATCACCCAGGGTACGAGCATCACCTTCACGGAAGATGAATTTGCTAGTGAACACGTCAGCGATAGCAATTACGTGAGGACGGAAGTTAGCACCACCAGAGATGATTTCGTAAGCAGCAGCCAATTCAGAAGAAGTGTATGCTTGAGTCATCTCAGCCAATACGAAGTTAGTGATAACAGCAGAAGCGTTAGCACGAACGTCAGTGGTTTGCATAGATTGGGTAGTTTTGTAAACATCCAATGCTACGTCACGTACGTAGTTTTTAGAGAAGTATTGACCAATACCAACGATAGAGTGAGCAAATGGTTCAGTAGTGTCCAGTTTTTGTGGAGCAGCTTTCAACATGCCCAAGATATCGTACAATGCAGTGATCGCAGCGTTAGTACGACGCATGTAATTGGTTTGGATCAGAGTGTCAACGCGTTGAGCGTCAGTCACGTCAGTTTTCTCATCGAAAGGACGACGAACAGCGATTGGAGAGTGCAGACGTACACCGTAGATAATACGTTGTACACGGCTATCCAACACCATACCGTGTTCGCGGATGTTGCTGTTAGTACGGGTAGCGTCAACTTCCCAACCGATTACTTCAGTTTCTTTAATCGCATCGATCAAAGGTTTCAGAGCTGGATCTTCCAAATCTTTAACTTCTTTAGTAACAGCATCACGGATAGCAGTTACTTTAACAGAACCAGAAGTGATTTCGAAGGCGCTGGTATCAGTGTTACCACGACCAGTCAATACCAAGCGTACCAAAGCTTCCAGACCTTTGTCTTTCAGAGCTTGCAGTTCAGTAGGCAATTTACCAGATTTAACAGCTTTAGTGTTTTCGTCCAGCAAGTGAGTGTTAACATCGTAAGTCAACAAGATGTCTTCACGGTCGCCTTTAGGAGAATAAGTGAACTGAGAAGCTTGATGGTATTGCAGGTTTTCGAACAATACAGTATCGTTACCTACTTTCAGACCGATGGTTTTCAGACGTGGGTTACCGGCGATTTGGTCGGTACCGTCTTGCATACCCAGAGCGATCATGCGGTTAGTTTGAGAAATGTCCAACAGTTTGATTTCTTCGCCGATACGCAGCAAAGAGGTTTGGAATTTCTCGCCATTGTCGTTCTCTACAGAACGTACTGGCAACAGAGCAGTGTCTACGAAAGAGTCTTCATTTTGACCTTGACGGAACACAGGGATCACATCAGTGAAGTTAGACTTCAGGATGGTGTGGTTACGCAAAGATTTAATGATGTGTTTTTGGTTACGATAAGCGTCACGTTTACCAGTTACTTCGTATTCTTTCTCAGTGAACACAGTAGACAGTTGAGTGTCGATGGTATAAGTGTTAGAAGAGAAGTCCAGGTTAATAGTAGGGAAGAACAACTCAGCAGCTTTAGATTGTTTGTCAGCACGAACGTTGTAAGCAACAGTCATTGCCAGAGTGTTCATCATGCCGTGTACTTCGAAAGATTCTTTACTCATTTCTACTTGTACAGGAGCAGCTTCTACTTCACCACCCAAGATACCATGTACGGTACCGGCAGATTCATCAGCATCGCCAGATTTCAAATAAGCTTCTGGGTTAGCAGTAATTACCAAAGTTTCTTGGATGTTATCTACTTCTTCAGGAGTCAGCTCAACACCTTCTTTTTTAGCAGTATCAGAAATGCTGGTGGCAGTAGAAGCGATTACAGAACCTGAAGTCTCATCCAGTTGTTCGATTTGAGATTCGTCAACAGATTCACGAGAGAGCATCAAAGCACCCAACAGGCTAACGGATTCGCGACCCAGTTGGACATCAGAATAAAATTCTTTTGCGATTTCACCGATCAAGGCTTCGCGAGATTTACCGAGTGAACGGTTAGCGTTTTTCTTAAAAATAGACATTTGTGGTTAACCTTTTACGTAAAAGTTTAGTTAAAAATATTTCTGTAAAGAAAATTAATACGAAAATACGTATTATCTGTCCTACATATTTAACTTAGTAGCTAAATAGTTGACAAAAATACTACTTTGAGCAATAGTTTTTGAATCATGGTAAAATGCGCTTTTTCTCAAAATAGTAGCCAACACATTTTTCGCAAAAATACTTAAAGTCTCTTTGCTAGGAGAGGATGACTCATTACCAGTAGCCTTAATAAAAGGCAGAATGATAAAGAAGTACTTACCATCATTAGCAGGTAAGATATCTTCATAAATATCTTTCCCACTGGCCATAGCAGAATCAAGACCATTTAGTACACTAAGCAAAGCCTGTGAAGCATCGTATTCGTATTGATCCAAAGAATATCCTGAATTGTCATCACTAGCAACGAAATCATTACGGATCTCTTCGCGAGTATCTTGATCGGAAGTTTCAAGCCATAAGTCTCGTACGTCCAAAGTCTCACTCAACACTGGAGTAAGAACCTCTGAACCGTAAACGAAATCTAGTCGTTGAGGATTATATTTGGAATTCAAGACAGTAAAAATTTTCAAAGCGTTCTTATTAAGAACTTTACTTGCTTTGTCATAATAAAGTAAATCATTTATTGTATAACCAACTGCTTTAAGATCTTCTACAATCGGTTCAGGTACCAAAATGACTTTAATAGAATCATTAGGCAGGTTTAGTACGGACATATTTTTGCAATCCTTTAATTGTTCTTTTATAGTTTAATAAGGAAATAATTCAAGTATTAAACTATCTATGCATAATTAACTAGAAAATAGAATTACCGGTAATAATTCATAATTTTAACTAACGACTATAATAAGACAAAATAAAAATAGATCATTAGTGTATGTTGGTAAACTAACTGATAAACTAATTTAATGAACGAGGTCTAAATAAAATGGATGTAAAAGCACTGTTAGCAAAATGCATTTCCTTACTGTTTAGAGAAGGACAGTCTGGAGAAAATGATTTATCCAAACAACTTGTATTAGATGTCATCACTACTTTAAAAATAAATTCAAATGATATTTCTGGTACTGACTCAACAGTAAATGAATTAAAGAATGTTGTTTTAAACATGGTCAGTAAGGAACATCCTACTCCTTACAATGACTTAATCCAACACATTAGAATTGCTTGCTCTTCTGATGTCGTTTTATTCGAAAGCATTCAAGACAACATTTCTTTCCAGTTAGATGAGGACGAATTAAAAAGAACCATTTTATCTTATCGATTCGAACTAAACAAATATCTAAAAGAAAAGAAAGCCACTATGCTTTTAGATAAGATGACTTTTGATTTAAAGTTCAATCGTGATAAGATTGGTGATTTGAATCAATACATGTCTTCTAATCTAAATGGTATTATTGACTTAGTGAATTATTCTGGTGAAGAAATTCCTGGAATTATTTGCGAAGTAGATTTGTCAGATATCGATGCAGTAGCAGAACAGTTTGAATTAATTCGTAAAGAAAACGATGGTTCTCGTACGATTAAGATGCCATGGCAGGCAATGAACAGAATGACTCGAGGCGGATTACGTTTAGGTCAATTAACTACCGTAGGTGGTTTGGCACACAATAATAAAACAGGTGTGAGCCTATCCATGTTCATTTCTGGATGTATCTTCAATAACCCTAAGAATCTTCAGACAGACCAAAAAAAGAAACCATTAATGCTTTTGATCTCTTTTGAAGATGATATGCTTATCGTGTTATTTAATCTTTATATTCTCTTAAAAGAAAACTTAGAGAATGTAAAAATTACAGATGAAGATAAACAAAGACTGTCTTCACGCGAAGCAGCTGAATATGTTTATAAAACATTATCTAACACAGGATACGACATTAAGATCGTTCGTGCAGACTCATCTACTTGGTCTTATGCAGAAATTCAAAGTTGTATATTGCAGTTTGAATCCCAAGGCTATGAAATTCATTTAACGTTGATTGATTATCTTAACTTAGCGAATAAGAATGGCTTGTCTCATTCTCGTGCTGATGCGGATATTCAAGAACTGTTTAGAAGAACCAAAAACTTCTTCGCTGCAAAAAATATTGCATTACTTACTCCAGTTCAATTATCTCCAGATGCCATGGAATTAAAACGTCAAGGCAATAAGATGTTAGCAATGCAAATCTCTGATGGTTCTTATTACGAGGGTTGTCGTGGTTTATCTCGTGAACCTGAATTGGAATTGTTTGTAGATATTGTAAAAGATAATGGACGTAAATATCAAACATTTGCACGTGGTAAACACCGTGGTCAGAATGACACTCCGGAAGAACATAAATTCTTTATTTTAGAATTCCAAAAGATCGGTGGTTTAAGATGGGATGTTAATGGTACGGATACTTCATTATCTAAATTCGGATCAGTTAGAAATGAGAATGGTGAAGAAGAAGGGGCATTCTGGGATATTGGAAATTAATTTAAGTTAGTACTATATGAAATAGAATCGATCTACTCATTTTACCTCGGAGCGGATTTTGTTAATGATTTTTATTTCATAAATACTTTCCTTTAACAGAGTTTGATTGGCTTTACTCTCCTGTAGCTGAATAGGCTACAGGAGAGGATAAGTCATTTTGTTTGAATGAATATTATTTACAATAAAATGGTGTAATAAAATGTCTATACTAAATTTGTTAAGAGGACTAAATGTAGAAGTCGATCCTATCCGTAATAAGGTAGAAATTACCGGATTAAGATTCTTGTATGTTTGTCGAGATCTAGAGAAATATATTGGTTCTAAAATGCTTTATAGTATTTTAGACAACGTTAGTTATTCTCGTTTAGTTTTCAGTATGTTTTACTTGCCTGATTTCTATCATGCGATTAATACTTTGCTAACGGATCCTAAGTTTAAAAGAAGAATTAGATCAGGACGAGAGCTATTAGCAATCAGAACAGAATTAGAAAAGATTCCACTCATTGCTAATATTAAAACTATTAATGAAACTGAACCTAATGCAATTCCTAAATTAGATAAATCTAAACTAAATAAGATTTTTAATAATATTAAACTGTTTGATTATCAAGATAAATTCATTGATGATTGTGTTTGGAAAAGTAAACTATTAGGTCTTAATGGTTATCTATTAGATGCACCACCTGGTTCTGGAAAATCGATCTCAAGCATTTCTTTAATGGAAGTTCTAGGTATAGACACTATTATTGTTGTTTGTCCTAAGAAAGCTGTTAATGACGTATGGGATGAAACGATTACTAGAATCTATAAAGAACCACAATCTTATTCAATGTCATTACCAGTATTACATGGTCCTAGTAAACCTGCTGGATTTGATATTAATGATCGTTTTATTGTTTGTCATTACGAGTCATTAGGAAAACTAAATGATTATTTAAAATCTATTAAAATTCCTAATAAAAGATACGGGGTCATTTTAGATGAGAGCCATTCATTAAACTCACACAACTCAGAACGTTCTATACAGTTTAGAGAATTGGTTTCTAAGATAGATCCTATCTTCTGTTTGTGGATGTCAGGTACTCCTATTAAAGCATTAGGTACTGAGACCATGACAATGTTTGCCACTATTGACAGATTATTCGATAAAAGTGTCTATAAGTCATTCCTAAAGGTATTTGGTATTTCTGGTGTTTACGCTATTTCCGTAATGGCTCATCGATTGCAATTAGTAAGGTCTGAAATTAAGACCAATGGATCTGGAGTAGAGCAGTACACCCATAAAGTCAAAGTAACTTTACAAAATGGGGCTGACTATACCTTAAAAACCATATCGAATAAGATGATCGATTATGTAAAAGAAAGAAAAGAATATTATCAAAAGAATGCTAAGAAATACGAAGATGATTTCTTTAGTTCGATAGAAGTCTATCGTAGTCGTGTTGTTAAAGGTAGAGGAGATACTGGTTTCTTTAGAGCCGATTTAGAAGATTACTTATCTAAAGCAAAAACATTACATAATGGTTATTCTCCTACAGATCCTAAGCACAAGCAATATGTGTTAGAGTGCAACTATTACGAAGATAAAGTAATAATCCCAAGATTACCTAATGATGTTAAGAAAGTATTTAGAAAAGCTAAATCTGTTTACAAATACGTAGAGCTTACAATAATGGGTGAAGCTTTAGGTAATATCTTAGGTAAAGCTCGTTCTCGTTGTAATGCTGATATGGTTAAACAGTTAGTAACCGATGCTAAAGTAATTTCTGAAGATGGAGAAATCTATCAGTCTAACTTACCTGATCTAATCTTGAATGCTCAAGCCAAAACGATTATCTTTACAGATTACGTAGAAGTAGTAAAAGAAACAGAATACCAATTAAAACTAAAAGGTTTTAAACCGATTAGTATATTTGGTGAAACTACTTCAGGTAATGGCTTAGCACTTCAGACTAAGATCTTTAAAGAAGACAGTGAGATTAATCCGCTTATTACGACTTATAAAACCTTATCAGAAGCAGTACCTTTAACTGAAGCCAATCGAGTGATATTCTTAAACCTACCCTTTAGGTCAGGTACATACGAACAAGCTGTAAAACGAGCCAATCGTATTGGTCAGACTTTAGATGTGGATTTATTTGAAGTAACTCTAGATACTGGAGAAGAACCTAATATCTCTACTCGTAATGAAGACATCTTAAAATGGTCAGAAGAACAAGTAGCTTTAATCTTAGGTAAGAAACTACCAGAAGAGAATAAAGAGATATTACATGGATTGATTGAAACTTCTACAATAGAAGATAAAATTAAAACAGGTATTGATACAGTTACCAGAGTAGCTTCTAAATTCTTAGATTGGTAAAACTAAAAAAAATAACCAACACCTCTTATATTTTGAAGAAGTGTTGGTTTATCATTGTTTATAAAACTATTAGTTCAGACCTAATAGTTTTACAGCAACCAGTAAAATGATTGCTGCTATAATTACCATGATCAGTATTATTGATTTTTCTACTAGGTTTTTATCTGACTCTAGCAGAATTTTCAGTACTGTAATGGTAAAGGAAAAGATAGATGACAAAATAGCCATGCTTCTTCTTCTTCTTTCTGACAAACCTAATAATCTTTTATTCAGGATGATTTACAAGTCGTACCTTCGGAATAAGGCATAACTCTACCTGAATAGAAGAGATTGACAGAGTGGTTTGTCTTGTATTTTGGCTCTGTCGTTAAAAAAAGTATCTCCTACTCTCTGTCTTCCTGGGACAGAGAGTAGGAATGCTTCTTATTTTTTGCTATTGAACAAAATGTTACCACCTTTAACAGGTTCGATAGATTCAATAGTAGAAACTAGTTCGCCTTTTTCATTAATGAAGTGACGAACAGTCAACAGAAGGATAATACTGCGAAGTTCAGATACAGTTACTTTGTCTTCTGAATTATTGCGTTCGATAGAGTATTCGTTAAGTAAAGAGATCTCGATGTTTTCAACAACATATTCACCTACTTTACTTTGGTTATATTTGTTAATCTCCAATAACCAGTGTTGAGTACCAAATACACCAAATGAGAACTTACGACTGTTTAAGAAGTTCACCAACAATTGTCGAGTGTAGTTTGTACCTTCTAAGAACATACCAATACTTTGTTGATCATTGTTGATGCCATGATCTGACTTTTTGACAGTCAGATGTTTTAAGATCAGTCGTTTGATGATCTGATTGTTTCGGATGTTTGGAGTGTGAATTGCGGAGTAATACATCTTAGCCAGAAAATCAGCCGTGAAGTAAATAATCCCAATCAGTGACATTACAGAAATAGTTACGATAATCATTTTTTCCATTTTAAAATTTCCTTGTTTAGTTAGATAAAAAAGAATAATAAGATTAAATTTAAAATCCTATTACACTTAAATGATATAGATTTAAAATAATATAGAAATACTCTACTACCCGATTAAGGTAGTAGAGTATTAATATACTAATTAACTTCGTTTATTACAATGGTAATTAATAATCGCAGAAGGATGATTAAATTCACCTTGTAGTTGGTTATGGTTGAATAAGAAGAACATTTCGTCTTCACCACTATCAACCTTAGATACCATGGCTTTAGTACTGAAAGAACTAGCCTTACAATAACTCAGCACAAACAAAGGAAGGCCATCGTGGAATGCAGCATGGCTTACTGTTAGTTTGCTGATCAGCAAGCGATCTTTGATGTGTTGGTGTTCTTCCAACTTATTAACTACTTCATTATAAGTTTTCTTACCTTTAAAACAAATCTCAACTGAATGGTCAGTATCCATGATGTTAGTGCTATAGTTACGTACTTTGCAATTACGCATTACCGTAATCACATCAGTATCGAGTTTACTAACAGATTGTACATCATCACCATTAACATCAATGACTTTACCTACCACAACTTTACCATTAATAGCTACAGGACGAGAATAGAACGGAATACCGCTGTTATAGATAAATGACACACCATTCAAGTTAACGTAATCGATCGTACGCAAATTAAAGTTATCACGAGCCAGTTGCAGATAGTGATTCAATTCAACAGCAAAACTACCAGGTGTCAAGAATTCTTTGATAGAATCAATGTGTTCTTTCAAATCGTCTGACAAAGTAACCACATCCATGTATTGTTTAATGTCGACGTCTTTAGCCACGTAAAATACTGAAGTCAGTACATTAAGGTTTTTACTAATGAACTCTTCCACTACGGCAGGAGGAAGGAAACGATGACTGTTAGGAGTATTAGTCCAAACCAACATACGGAAGTATGCGGTACTGTCTTCTTCTACTGCCATCATTACTGGTTCAACGTGACAAGGTTTAATACCTTCTTCAACAATTTGTCCACGAATTTCATTAACAAATCCTTCAACGACTTCAGGATTTTTAGCACGATCTTTAAAGTTGTTCACTTTGAAATCGTACACAAAGAAATCACCATTGTAGAAAGGTTTATAACTGTTATAAGCAGTCAATTCTTCAACAATGTCTTCTTTATTAAATTCATTGAACTTATGGATGTGTTTACCATAGTTGTCTTCTGAAGCAAGATATTCTTTGTTAATGATGTAACCGATAGTAGTGCTACCAATAACCATAGTAGTAATTGGTGAATGTACCTTACCTTCTATATCGCTATAACGAGCGAAGTATTCGTAATCCAGACGATTCAAGTCAATAGCAATCAAAGACAGATTACCACCTCGTTTATTGGCATTATCGACAATATGCTTAGCGATACGATAATCAACAAAGCCAACAATGATTTCTTTGCCATCAGTATCATCAGAAATGAAACCATACACAAAGTTATTTTGATTAGGTTGGTAATCGTAAGGATATGCATTTTCTTGAGTCGCAATGATGCCAAAGTTTTTATCTAAAACGATGGAACCGAAATTACCAATTGCGATTGTTTTGTAACCTTTCTCTTGTACTTCATGAATTACTTTCATGTATACTGCTGCAGAGAATTCATGAGGACCACAAGCGAGATGCTGTGCTTGTTCGTTATAGGGTACTTGAACAGACTGTGCGATATAATTGTAAGAAATACCCAAGATACCTGAGAACATGTATGGGTGTGATGTCAGGTTAGTCAGTTGTTTTGGATCTTTATAATCAATAGAACCATCTTCACCAAACAACACTTCTAATATTTCATCGCACTGTTTATCTACAGCACTCTTAGCTGTTTCATTCAGCTGATTGTATTTTTCAAGTAAGTCAAATGACATTTTAAATTTCCTTTTAAAGATTAGTCGTTAATGAATTTAGTCTGTATTTATAGACCATGGGTTAGTTCTACCATATCAATATTGATTAGGTGAAGTTATTTTTTAATTTAAGGTTTTTGGAACGTATCTTTCCTCTCACTAAATTTGGCTTTCTTTTCCTAAAACTACGATTCTTTAAATTAGGAGTAAAAACTTGTTCTTCAAGATCTTCAACTTTCTCTCTTAGATCGGATAATCTCATTACTGTTGCCATTAATGACAAAACAGTATTTCTATTCGCTTCAGATAGTTTATCATTAATTTTAATAATCTTTTCTTCTAGAAAAATGATTCTAAATCTTAAATCTTCCATGTCTTCTTCGTAAAAATCCATTTTAAAATTCTTAATAAGTTAGTATAAATAAATCAATATAGAAACTACTCTCCTCTACCTTAAATGGCCGAGGAGAGAGTTATTACTGATTTTCTTTTTCTTTTCGCTCTTGACGAAATCGTTCCAGCATAAACCAGATACGACGTGAGCGATTAGTTCTTGCTTGGCGTTTGAATCGAGGTTTTCTCATCAGTGTCCTTTTCTTTTGTTAGGATAGCATTTGCATTACGAACACATGACTGCAAAGATCGCAAGTGTTCTGAGCAATATGCGAGTTCAGTCTTAGCACCAGTATAAGCCAGTGCCAGATCACGATTGGTTTCTAGGTGATACTCTTTATCAGTACAAACCTGAGTGAGGTCACATTCAATAGGGATGGGTGAAAATACTTTCACTTCTTTTGTTACTGGAGTACAGGCAACGAGTATCAAACTCAGTAATGGTAAATATTTCATTTTGCTTTTTTCCTATTTAAAAGTTCCTTAGTTTCTGGAGAAATAGGGGTATTTGCCCAAGGGTCTTTATCTAAAGCATTAACTAAAGCTTTAGTATGTTCATTTGCAGACTTTTCTATTTCTGCAATTCTTGCTTGATGATCGAAAATAGATTGTTTGTAATTGGTAATGAGTTGATCTTGAGTGGCTGCTTTTTCTTCAAGCAGCTTAATCTGTTCTTCTTTACCTTTTAACTCAACATTAACAACCTCAAGCTTATGGTTTAGTTCTTCATTATGCTTACTGATAATATCTATTCTATAAAGCATTAATAGAATAAACATCACCAATATTAATTTAGCATTTGAGAAAACATACTTATTTAAAAAACCATAAACTGCATCAAAGATACCCATGTAGAAATTCCTTTCTGTATTTAAAAATATATCTAAAACTCATATACTTTATTTACAGAAAAGAATCCCTAATCCCTCTATCTAGATTAAATTAGACTTTCGGTAAGAAATTTCGGTAATAGAGATGAACAGCATTATCACCTAGACTCACTACTTTATCAACAGAGTGTTCTGGTTTTAGATGATTAATATCACCGCACCATCCATAATCATCAAAGAATCTCAATGTGTTAACATCGTAAGGAGTACCGTCTTCTGAATTATCTACCAATAACAGCGATCTATCATTTTCATCAGTAAAAATAGAAACTGATAAACCATATTGGTTATTGATGAATCTCGCAGTACGAATGTAGTAGATCAGAGAGTAGTATGCTTTACCAATTGAACATTCTTGATCGCATCCTTTTCTAACGAATTCAGCAAATTTCTCAGAAAGATCCCAGGCATAGATTGCTTTAATTTCATCACTTTGGAATTTACCAAAGTAATACTCACGCATGAAGTCTTTAAAGATTTCTATGTTAACCAAACTACGACCACCAGCTGATACCAGATTAGTACCATTTTTAGTAATGACTAAATAACCACTAACATCCTTACGATTGGTATAGAAGTTGGTGTGGATCACTCCTTTCCTTGTTTTCTTGAAACGACCAGCGTAATAGCAGTAATCCCAATCATCGGTTTTCTGAATAGAAATTTCATCACTAAACTTAATGATATCTCCATTCTCACATCCCGACAAATCAATCACAACTCCATTATCTAGACGATCGTCATTAACAAAACCCACACCATAGTTGCTTACAGCAAATGGACACAGATAGTTATTGAGATCAAAATAAACCAGAGTTTGTTTTGTACCGTAGAATTCTTCAGTCTTTCTTCGAAAACTTTCGGCTTCTGGAAGAGAGTCAAAAATCGGAAATACTGTTTGTTCCGGTTTTTCGATCACACCAAATACATGATTCGATGATTCTTTGTAAGGATCGAAGGCTACCGCTGACCATCCTCCTGTTGAAGAATCAATGACATCACTTTCATTTTCAAAACCGATTACCAAGAAATTACTTCCTGTAGCTATTGGGTTCTTAAAACCTCTTTCAGACATATCTCTTGCGAATTGTCTGATTGCGATTTCAAAATCCAATAAAGCGAAATTTACAATATTGGAATCTGGGAAAGCTTTGAGGATTGAAATCAGACTGATGTAATGGAAACGCCATACTTTGTTGGCTACTTTATTAGTGATGTCATTCTTTGTGAAAACTTTGTTTTCTTCATCGATAGTGAAGAGAGATTCGATGATTTCACGTAAAGTTTTAGCTGAGTAAATTTTATTCATTGAAAATTCCTTTTTAGTTAGTTTATAGAGTTTTAGACTATTTAATGATTTCACCAAATCGCATATAACGCACAGTATCAAAAGCTAAATATACATGCGGGTCATTGCTAAGTACTCTCTCCTGCTCTAGATTAAGCACAGACGGGCGACAAACTTCGATGTAAGGGATATACTCACCTTGACTCCATTCGGCCGTATATTGCGAGATATACTTATTGTGGATGGTTTTAAATTCAGCTTCTTTGATAGAATCTATAACCAACACATCGATAGGTATACCATTAACATCCTTGATTGTTTTAATAGATACTTTGTTTAGTATCGGCAAGGTTGTTGGATCTATTGTGTAGAATTCAGTAAACTCAAATGAGAGTAAAGTAAATGGGTAAATGTTTAATCTATTCTTAGAATAGCAAACAGTTACAGAATATGGCTTAAACGGATTGATGTCTAATCCAAATTCTTTTTGGATTAAGTTTTTGACGATATCTACAGATACCTGACTAAGTAGAAACGATACATGATCGATTACCTGAACATCTTTTCTTAATGCAAAAGGATGTTTCAAGATCTCGGGTAGAATTAAATCATTCATCTTTACTCTCCACTGCTTTATTGAATTCCAAACAATCTTCATCAGTATTGTTATTTTTCATGCAGTAATTACGTAATAGATTACATGACGCAGTATGATTATCTTTACAGAGATAACCAGCATCTTCTGTAATCTGTACATGAACAATTGTTTCTGGCTTTGAATCTTCTGTAGGTACAGGTTGTTTAGTAACACAGCCTACAACAAACAAAGAAAATAAAATAGCTAATTTTTTCATGGATAAGTCCTTTTTAAGTTAGATAAAATTAAACAGAGTTTAAGCTCTTCAATTAAATAATATAGGTTTGAAATAATATAAATAATAAACACTACAGTACCAAAAGGTACTGTAGTGTTTAGCATTAAGTTCTTTTGAAAGTAACTTTCATACGGTAATCAATATAGTCATCATCAGGATAACTAATTTCATACTCGTAATCAGTAATGGGTAATTTGGTATTATTGAGATACTTAGGATCGGTAATTCTATTATCTGATTTATAGTATTTCTGATTATAACCTACAACCATGAACGAGTCCTCAATGGTATACCATTTATCAGTATAGTGCGTAATTTGATCGTCACTAGGTGTAAGTGTTGCACCAAATAATCGATTGATTAAAGGCTCGTCAAATCCATAGGCTATCAAATCATCATGGATAACTTTACGAAGCATTCTTAAGAATCCATTAACTTTTCCATAGTCGAATAAACGATGGAACCTACGAGAAGTAGCTAACGCCCTCAGACTAGGAAGCATGGTCTGATCTTCAAATACAAAAATCAACTCATTATCAGAAGTGTAGTTTTTCTCAACTTTAAACACAATTCTTTCAAGAGACGGATTATTTCGATAATGTGAATTTCTGTAAGATTGGTCTGTAGTTAAAACAAATTTATCTCCCTCTTTGACAAGAGTCTCATCACCTACGTGGTTTTCTAATATAGTATAAAAGATCTCACTGAGTTTTAATTTCAAAATGTTGATCTTATACTTTTTACTTGTACCAACTACTAATTGAGTTACTTCATTACTTATTCTACTATAAGTATCGTCAAATTTATTAACAGTTAAAATATCTTCTAATCTATTTTTAGTTACCAAACGAGTTAAGTTTTCTTTTTTAAGATCAGAGAATCTTTGGTCTTTATAAGGTTTACCAATACCTAATAAAGTTGTTTTGAAATCCGCTTTTTCCCCAGTAGAATTTATCAGGTAGAAAGATGGTGGAGTCTGGTCATGAGCATTAGGATTTATATGCACATTATCTATAGCTAAAGGCGTACTATAAATAGTACCATCAATCCTTTGTTTATAAGGAATCACTAAAACATCTACGTCTCTAGTAACATCACCAGTAGTAATCGGTATACTCACCGTTTGTTTCAAATCACTATTAACCCATTTAGCTCCAGGGATACCTAATGCAGAAATCACATAAACCTCTGGTTCAAAGATCGGTTCATTTGTTTTATCGATTTGTACTTTTAAAGGATATTTCTTTTTACCATAATAACACGGAGATGCTAGGTGAGGAATGACTTCAATTTCGGTATAAGCTTCATTTACATTTACTCTAAATGGATATTTAGTATCCTGAGATAACTTATCACTTTCATTGACCATTGCAGACAAGTTTTTTAAGTCTTCTGCTTTTCTATCTCTTTTTAAAGGTTTTCTTACTGCTTCATCGTAATTGAAAACATACCCACGATCATTATTCCAACCAGTAGGCATTCGATTGTATACACTAGATGCAAAAGTTTTCTTCTCTTTACGATGAGTTGGAGAACCATGAATTAAATGCATTTGAATTTGCGTATTATACGATTCTCCATTAACAGTATTGTCTTCTTCAAGAATAGAGATGGATTCAAAATCTCTTCTTCTATCCGCACCAATGCCTGCGTCTTCTAGTAGTTTATTTAAATTCTCAGTCTGAGTAAGACGAGAATCTACCTTAATTCCCATATTGCTTTTCCTTTTGTTGAATAACGTAATCACAATAAATACACTCTACTCCAAAAAAGGAGTAGAGTGTAGTCATTTAGGCATATCTTAAAGAAATCAGAGAATAAGCACTGTTACCGCTATTACTGAATAAAACATTTTCTTTAACAAAATAAGTAATACCGATACCGTAACTTTTATCTTCAGTTAAATATCGGATACTTTCTTGAGTTTTTTCTAGATCAAGATATTTGTAAGGGAAGTCAGGAACATAACGTTTCATCAAGTTAGTAAACTCATCAATATCCGCATTTAACAATGCGTCAATAGAATAAGTTTCTCGATTAACATCAGCCATTACTCGACCACCTGGCAAGAATGAATAAGAAGGAATCATCTCGTATTGAATCACAATGTGTTCTGTATATTCACCACGAGGAATACCGACCATAAACACTCTATTGGAATATCGGTCTACTTTATATTCTAATTGTTTAGATGCCGTATTTTCGGGACGTACTGGGTTAATGATATTTGCAGTAACTTTCTCTACTTTATTAATAGAGTTATCTTCGATGTATGGAATTTCATCTTCTACATCTAAAAGACCTTCTTTAACCAAATAAGCTTTTACCAAAGAATCAAAGTAAGTAGAATCAGTTAGCAGACGTTCTTTTTTCTCAGGTGTATTGTAAGTATCTTTACCTAACAAACTTACTACACGAACAGGCATACCTTTTTTAGCCACAAAGGTAATATCGTAATCAATAAACAAGCTATTTTTACGGATATTAGGATTGCCATTATGGAAAGTAGTGAAACGCTCAGTGATCGTTTGCCATACGTTAACATTACGGGCTGATTGTAAGATAATGCTAGCATCAGCAACAGAAACACCACGAGCTTTTAATTTTTCCAATGCATGGTTACGCAAGATACGCATAAACTGATTGAATCGATCATAGTCACCAAAAGTATTACGTGCAGTACGTGGACCTTTTGTATTGGTGTAATCAGTAATATTAGTAAACTCAACACCTAATTCATTATCAGGACTGTCTACATGAAGTTTGAAACAAATCTTTTCTTCAGGATAACGAGTACGATAAGTTTCGTCCATCGTCATGATGTAAGAATTTATTTCTTCAACATACTTAATCGGATCGCCTTCTGAGATATCGTTAATCAGTTGATAATAAATATCTCGACATTTTGCTTTCAGGATGTTAAAACGATAATCATGTACTCCTTTATTAATAGAGATGACACTATTATCAGAAACATATCCACCTGACAATTTAGCATTAGTATAAGTCAAAATACTATTGTCATCTTCCATGTCTTTATAAAGAAGTTTCAATGACTCTAAACGTTCTTCAGTTAATTCACCTTCAAGTGGTTTACTGATAGGCAATAAAGATTCATAACTATTTTTCAACACTGGACGTGTAGTATCGGTGTACAGCAAATGCGACTTAGTAGGGAAATCCAAACCTAAGTTCATTTTATACATGGTTCCATCGATTTCTTCACGATAAGGCATGACCATCGCTTTAACAGTTTTGGTTTGTCCTTCTTCGTCTTGCAATTCCAAAGAAACGGTAGTATCCTTAGAACCATTTGTCCATTGTGCATGAGGAACAGCCATTGCAGAAACCACGTAAGTTTCAGGTTCAAAGATTTTAATGGATCTAGGATCGGTAAGAATCTTCAAGCCATATTCTTTACCACTAATATAACAAGGTGAATCTAAATGTGGAATGACTTCGATGCGAGTATATTCTGGATTTACTTTAACTCGGAAAGGGTATTTCTCATCTTGAGAAAAGAACGTACTAGCGTTAACCAATTTAGTTAAAATACCTAAATCATCTTCACTACCGTCTTTTTTCAAAGGCGTGCCTAAAGCATTGTCGTAAGTAAATGCATATTCATCATCACCCACCCAACCTACTCTTACTCGATTATAAGAAGTACTTACTGGTGGTCTAGCTACGCCATCGATAGGTGTTAGATTAATAACCAGCTTGGTGTTGTAAGGTTTCTCATTAACCGTTTTGTCTTCAGGAACAATAGATACCGATTCAATGTTGCTTTGTTTCTCTTTAGATACCCCATTAATCTCTAATAACTTATTTAAGTTTTCAGACTGGGTAATCTTAATATCTATTCTTGTACTCATTATAAAGCTTTCTCTTAATTATCTACAAACAGAATAATAAAGATTTTATAAAATAACTAAGCTAGGTCCCAGTAAAGGAACCTAGCTTAATCATTAGGGTATCAATCTATTGCTAGATTACAGTTGTACCTCACCGAAGCCATCCAGGTCTTCAGCTACGCGGAATTTACCAACAGTAAAGTCAGCTACTACGTAAACAGCACCTTTGATGAAGTTTTCGTAACCAGAAGCAGCAGACACTTTGAAAGTGAAGCTGTCTTTATCGTATACGACACCACCTTCGTCAGCATTTTGCAATTCTACTTTAAATGCTGGGTTGTCTTTAACGTAGTTAGTTTGGATCAGACGTTGCATTGCAGCTTTAATTGCTTCACGACCTTCTTCGGTATCAGGATTACCTACTTGAGGATAATCGGTACCGCGATCAGCCATTTCATGATACAGAGTGTAGTCGTCTTCGCCACCCAGATTAGTAGGGCTAGTACGTACAGTCCATTCTTCACGACCTTCAGAACCAGAAGTCAAGAAGTCGTTACCGATGGTTTTAGCAGACAGAGGAACAACGTAGAAACCAACGTTAGCTTCAACAGTAGTGTTGTCGTCATTCAAATCAGCATTGGTTTCGTATTTAACCAATTGAGCAGCGTTAGTGATCAAATCTTTACCGAACTCATCAGCTTGAGTAACTACTTCAGCTTCTTTGAAAGTCAGTTTCTTAGCTTCAGCCAAGCGACCAGCGTGATCAGAATAAGCTTTAGAGAAGTAAGTCTCTTTCAGTTTATCCATATCAGTAACGTTAGCCAAGTCGATGCTTACACCGAATACTTGGTTAGGTTTTTGGTTACCGTAGTCTTTAGCAGTTTTGTCAGACAAGAAGACGTTAGCCAAACGATCAGTAGGATTCAGATCAGCTACTTTGGTTTCAAAAGCTTCGATAGGAGTGAAACCATCAACCAATGCATGTGGAGTAACCAGTTTAGGGAAGATCACTACTTGATCACCACGAGTGGTGTCAGCACGTACGCGCAATACCAATTTGTTTTCAGCATTGGTTTTAGTGAAGCACAGGTCATTTTCACCGAAAGAGTAGTTGAATTTGTTCAAACCATATTTCAGAGTACCTTCTTCACCTTCCAGAGCCAAAGTAACACCTTCGATTTGTGCATCCATGGTGTCTTGTTTGCCTGGAACGTAAGCCAAGAGTTTCTTAGCCAATTCATTAACATCAGCAGCTTCTGGCAGGAAACGACCGCCTTCAGAGAAGCCGTCAGTCAGTTTACGCATACCACGGCTAGCCAATGGGTCGATACGTTTGTAGTTGTGTTTCAGGATTTTAGTGAAAGTTGCTTTTTTCTCAGCGCTTTCATCATTAGCAGCATTAGGTACAGAAGAAGCTTCTACACCTTCGTTAGTAATACGACCAGCCAAATCAGCGTCAGCTACACCAACGAACAATTCAGTAGAACCTTGTTCGTCTGATTTTTGGTTAGTGTAGACTTGCAGTTTTTCCAATTCACTACGAGGATAACCGGCATCTACCAGCAATTCTTTAACATTATCCAAACCTGACTTGGTGAAGTCTACTTTAATTTTATCAAAAGACATGTTGTTATTTCCTAATTTATAAGAATAGAATTAAGAATGTAGAGATTTAAAATTCAGGAAGTGAGCTAGCATCTCGTAAGATCATCGCTTCAAATCCATCCATATCCTCTCTAAGTGTTAGTTTTTCAGTTTTAGGTGGTACCAATGCTATATAAACTGGCCCACTCATAAACATATCGTTAGCGATACTGGTTTCTACTTTATAGGTTAAAGTAGAATCAGGATAACTAACACCATTACTTGGTTTCCGGATTAATCCAGAACCTTGTAAAGCTTGATTTACAAACTCAGAAAATTTATTAGAGTCTGCTACTGCGTTATATTTTCCTACTACATTAAATATAACAAAAGTACCGTTAGAGTTAGTATCTAGTCGATCAAATCTAAAACGATTTGTTTGATCAGATACACCACCTAAGTATTGGGCGACTTCTTTATCTACTAATGGAATCATGTAGACATTTACATCATCAGCAATATAAGGATGATTGTCAGTAGGACTAACGTATTTAACCAGATTTAATAAGTTAGGTGTGTTTTCAACAGTAACCGTTTTTGGGTATACTGCGGTTTTAGGAACCACGCCTGCTCTGGTAAATGAATATTTGTCGCTAAAGAATTGTTGTTTACCTTGGCTATCAGAAAACATCACTTCTTTAACTTTATCGGTTACTAAACCAATCTCATTAGAAATAAGATCATTTAACTTAATTACTTTAGGCTGAATAATATTGCCTTTAGAAGTATAAGATAAATCCGTTCCTTCGTAAGTCCCTTTAGGTATTTTAAACGAATCAGGATTAGGAAGATCAGTAATCGATAATTTTAGTAAAACACGCTTGCCAGAAGTTGCATCTGCACTCATGTTCAGTACAAACGATTCAGAACTAAAGTCTTTAAAACTCAGCATGTTGCTTAGAGAAACTCTAACTTTATTAGAACCATATTGTACTAAACTGTTATCAATGCCTTGGATAGTTAACTTACCATAGTCCTCAGGACGCAATACATTACTAAACCCAAGAGCTTCCATGATGTATCTAGTAGTGGAACCAAACCGATCAACACCATGATCGTACTCTACATCAGAGTCAATAACTGTCGCTTCTGATACAAAATATTCGTCAACAGTTAGTCGTTTATAACGATGGTGAAATACTTTATTGCCTTCGGCTTCTGGAGTAAATGACTCCTGATGAGTATTACTGTATTGGGAAGCAATAGATGCTGGTACTTCGATATAGACAGAGGCATTAAGACCAGTTGGTGTTTCACTAATGTCGACCGGACCTTGTTTTACTTTTAATTCAGAAACCCTATCACTAGGATAACCGCAATCTATCAACAATAAGTTGAAGTTTTCGCGGTCAGATAGTTTAGGGTTATATTTAATTTTAAAAGCCATGTTTATATCTTCTTATTTAAAGAAAGAATACATTACTGGAATGCTGTCGGCCATGGGTCATCTGTTAAGTAAGTAATGGTATCAAAACGAATATCGTCAATAGCCTTTTTAGCATCTTCTTGGTCGAAGAACTCTAAACGAAATTGATTTTTATCGTTAACGCCACCTAACTTCCAGACGCCATAAGCTTTATTGGTTAAGTCAGAATAGAATTGACCAATCAAACTAGACGGAGAACGAAAACCAACAGGGATAAGATTCCAGGTAGGAGGACAGATATACGTGTGGTAAATTTTACCACCTTTAGCTAAACCAGTCCAACTCTTATCAGCCTGAGCAACAATACCAAACCAGTCAAACTGAGCACCACCGAATTTCCATGTTACGCGCTCATTTACTCGTCTAATCCAGACTTTATTACTACTATTTTTTCTAGTAGTAGCTCTTGTTATTTCTACCCAGCCTGTATCACCCTCGACTACTTTCCAACCAGTGTTACCACCAGCTCTGGTTTTTACCCATTTATAAGCACCTAAAGTACGATCAGTATCGATATAAGTAACGTCTTTATCGGCAACGACTTTTCCTTCTGGTGAGCCTTGACCGGTAATGATATTAACGCCCTTAATCAAATTAGCTATTTCAGCATCTTTTTCACCAATATAACGAGCAAAATCTAGGAACAAGGTCTTTAATTTGGAATCTGCCATTTTAAAAACTCCTTTAATTACGAGTAGATAGGTTGTAGACATATATCTACTCATAATCCTAGATATTAACTATTAACCACGAGCTGTGTTATATGCTTGTTTAAGAGCATCGAGCGACAAGTCAGTCACATCGGTTTTCTTAGCGCTTTCTTCCAAGCTAGCAACTTTAGTAACCAAAGCTTCCAAAGATGCTTTATTGGCTTTAGACAAAGTATCAGCAGCTTCTGCTTTAGCAGTAACTACAGGCAGTTGAGCCATGTTTTGTTCATTAGTTTCTGCTTTAGTTTTAGCCGCATTTGCAGTAGCTTCAGCCGCTGCAATTTTTTGATTAGCGGTGGTAGCACCATCAGTCAGAGCTTGAATTTTAGTTTCGAGTTCAGAGAACTTAGACAAGATTGCTTGAGGAGTGTTACCTTGAGCATCTTTCAAGTTTTTCAACTCAGCTACGATTTCACGAATAGTATCCAACTCTTCGTCTACCTCGCCACCCATTACAGTTTGGTGCAGATTTTCGATCTTAGTTTTCAACTCTTCAAAGGTAGCTTTATCTTTCTCACCCAAGAAGGTAGCAAAGTCATTTAAAATATTTACCAAAACGTTTTCAGGAGAAGCCATTTCTTTAAATCCTTATTGAAATATTAAAATATAAAATCTCGAATATCAAGATATAAATTTATAATTATTGACGTGCGTTATTGTAGTTATCACGCATACGGTCAAGTACTGATTCGCCTTGTACTTCGCTAAAACCTACAGTGTGGTCTTCGTCAGATACGACATCAGCAAAACCATTCAAGTTTTGTTGTACAGTAATCTTAGGTACGACTACTTCGTCTTCACCACTGTAAGTAACATAGGCGTGCAATTCACCACCAACATAGTCGGCAATAGAAGTAGCAGGCAGTACAGAGATTTCCAAACGATGGTTGGAAGCAGAATCACGTTCTACATCGATCAAGTCAGCATAAACACCAAAGAAACGTTTAATCAAAGAACGAGCAGCGTTAAACGCATCTTGAGCATTTTCATGTTTACCCAGTTGGATATCGAAACGACAACCATCATTGGTATCAGATGCCAGGATGAAAGATTTTACTTTAATACCGCTGTCACGATATTTAGATTCTTGTTCTACATCCAATTCAAATTTACCAGAATCAGCAACCAGTTTAGAAATATCGGAAATACCGATCATCATGCGGATATTGCCATATACCAAACCATCTTGGTCACGATCCATGTCTTTAGAAAGACGATACAGAACGGAAGACAAGTAGTTGCGAGAAGCAGTTTTCTCGATCTCTTGCTCAGATGTTTTAGGATTGGCAAGCTCACCACGGAATGATGGATGACGAACGACATCCAAAGCTTTAGCTTTCATTTCGTCTTTAACGGCTTTAGCTTTAGTTGCGCCGTAAGTTTCTACCAAGAAACGACTCAAGATTTTTTCATCAGTTTCTTTAGAGGTACGAGCAGGTACAACAGACAGTTCGTTATACAAGCCTTTGCTGACAACAGTATCTTCGGTAATGAATGGGTTAACGGTAGAAACCAGTTTTACCATTTGTTTATTCAAGTTAGCCAGATACTGAACTTTCAGAGTAGCAGTACCAGTAAAGCCCAAAGAATCACGACGAGCCGCGATGTCCAGTTTATTCGCACCGTACTTCAGAGCACCATCTTGCAGTTCGTAAGTCAAACGTTCACCAATGAAAGGATAACCCTCTTTAGTGAAACGATTTTTAACGTAAGTTACAACATCCATGTTATCCAGTTCTGTATCCAGAACAGTCATGGTTTTATTACGCCAATGATGAGGAATTGGAGTAGTACGGTTATAGAAGTGTACGTTGCTGTACTTGCCAGTAAGTTTAGTCAGTTCACCAGAGTAGTTTACTTCTACTGCGGTATTACCTGATTTATTTTTGTACTCCGCATAACGATCGTCGCTAGACGGACGAACAGCAACAACTTCAATATCATCCAAGTATTCTTTAGGATAACCACAATCCATGAAAATTTGATTCAAGTTTTCACGAGGACTACGTGTAGCATAGTAATTAAATTGTTTATAGTCAGACATTTTAAGTAGCCTATGTATAAGATAAAATATTTTTAGGGTAAATCAACACAGTAAGATAACTCAGTTTGGTTTTTAGTAGGCCAAACATAATTTACTTTATTGTGTCTAAAAGTAACAATATCTGCTTTAGATAAAGCTTTTAAGAATCTAATCTGTTCTTCAGTAGGATTAGGATTGTCGTTGATTACTGGAACGTAATACAAACGTCCATTGATACCCATTGAAGAAAGATTGCTCTCTTCACCATCGATCGATAATCTAACTATAGACATCGCTCTCAAAGTATTTATTGTAAACTTCTTATTCCTACAAGTCAATACCAGAGCAACATGATCATCTTTACTTAGTTTGTATTTAATTCGATTGCCTTCTTTTTGCAAACGCTGCCATTTTACAGATACTGTTGAGGCCACATTGTCTCTGACAGATACTTCATGGATGTAAAATACGTAAGCTAATAGAATAAGACTCAAAATACTTAAAAGTAAAAGTAATCCTGTTGTTAACTTGTTTTGTAAGAATATCTGTCTGAGGATTCTTCTCATTTAGATAACCTTAGTATAACGTATAAATTAACGATAATTCAAATCATAAGAGTCAAAGATACCTACTACACTCACTACATGTTACTGTAGTGAGTGCAATAGATAAAATATAGTTTTCCTTAACCCTCTAGGGAGAAAGAAATAGGCTCATGACTTTGGTAGTCTAACAACTTGAAATCATCCACAGTGATTTCTCCAGAAACAATCTTTTCAATCGTTAAGTCTGGTCTAACATATAATTTAGGTAAAGGATAAGGTTCACGTTCTAACATCTCTTTTGCTTGATCTACATGAGATAAATACACGTGAGAATCATGAACCGTATGTCGATGAGATAGAGGTAACACTTTCAAGGCATTTGCAATCATTAGATTCAATAATGCATATTGAGCAACATTATGCGGTTTACCTACCATGACATCATTAGAACGCATCACAAGCATTGTTTCGATACCAAATTCATAAGGCTCGATATCGTAAAAGGTTTCGAAAGCATTAAACTGATCTTTCTGATATTGAATAGACAGTTCTTTTTGCTCTTTGGTTAAAGGACGTAATGAAACATAAAATACTTGATGACAAGTATCCAAAGCCATATTACCTAGATTAACATTTTCAACAGGAGACAAGCTTTCGTCTGGTCTTAAACCTAAAGCAATGTTAGATAAGTAATGACGACGAGAAATGGTTTTAGTCTCGATATCTTTTTTAAGACCTTCTAAAACATTACTTACTTGATCAACATGAATAACAGAGACCATTGGGTCATTACTACTGCCTGCGTAGTCAAGATACAATTTTACCTCAGGTTTTTTACGCCAAAGCATTGGGTACATTGGGCCAATAGTATTGGTTTCTTTACTGGTCCATTTTTCCCAAAACGGAACATTATTTTCTTTTAAGAAAGATACGTCTACTTCGCCTTTCAAAAACCAAATCAATTCTAAGATGGTTTTATTCAACCATACTTTACGAGTAGTCAATAAAGGGAAATCACCATTAGACAATGGGTATTTTTCAGAAGTACCAATTAAAGAGATCATCCCTGTACCAGAACGATCATTCTCAATAACCGTACCTTCTTCCAGAATATTTTTTAATGTATCTAAGTATTGTTTCATTTTACTTTCCTTTTAAAAACGGTAAAAAAGAAATAAGAGTATTCCTCTATAAAATAGAGGAATACTCGATTATTTTACTTATGTTACAATTTAACAGAAGAGAGACTGAACAAACGTACAGCAATGTGATTGTATTCTTTAGTGTAAATATTTTTACGAGAGTATACCAAATAGAATACACGAACAATTTTACCATTCTTCTCAATGAATTCATGATGAACAGAGAAGTAAGCTTTATTATTCAGTTCTTCACGAATAATTTGGCTATATTCAGAGATTTCAGAATATACTTTCTTGTAGTTGATTTTCTCTAAAGTAATACTGCCATTGGTCAAACCATTAGCAATAAAAGAAATACCAGCACATACATCGTGCAGTTGTTGCTCTGTATAAGGAGCATCATCCATCAAATGTGGGAACAGTTTTGGATTCAGCAAATTAGTCGTATATACTTTATCACCGAATTTCAATACTTTCAAATCAAACACTTCGTTAGGATTGAGTTGTTTGGTTTTAGGCAGCTGAGAAGACAGTTTGAACATCAAATCCAAATTATCCATCAGTTTTACAGTTTCCTCAACAACATTATAAATATTGTTGTTTTTTACCTGTTCGTATTTTTGATCCAAAGTCAAATTAGACTCTGGGGTTTCTTCACGAAGATAAACAGTAGATGGTTTATAATCTTCAGGAGCTTGCGCTACGGATTGTTTTTTATCCCGATGCGGTTTCCCGTGATGTTTGTGTTTTTTGAACTGGCTTGGTTTTTTGTGAGTTTCAGGAGTAAACATGGTATATAATAACCCTTATTTAAGATTTAAAGGAAAAGAAAATTACTATGAACGACATATATTATTTAATGCCGTTCATAGTTAGAGTTATGTATACCGATTACTCAATGATTATTATTATTCAACGTCTAATAGACTACCATTCTTTCTAAGACCTGAATATTCTCCATTGCTTTTAATATAAAGTTCCCAATAAGGAATGCGAATGCAATATTCCTCAGTAATCTTTCTAGCTCTAATTTGATTTTGTAAGAAATTAAGATAACAAGTCGTACTACGCGCACGCATCTCACAAACTAACTTCTCTAATTCTTTATGTCCTTTAGTTTTTTTCGATAAGTTCAAGTGTATCTTGATAACCTACTAAAGAAAAAATTTCACGATATTCTTGTTCAGGCAAAGTATTCACATCAAGTTTTTTAGACATTGTAGTTTCCTTTCAATAACGATCAATAATAACACGGCGAGTACCGTCTTCATTTTCACAAATTCTATAACTATAAATAAGTTTATCCGATGCTTCTTTTTGGTTATCTAAAAATACCTGATATGATTTTTCATCACATCTTTCTAATTCGTCAATAACTTCTAAGAACTTATCTTTACCAAACTTATGGTAAATTATAGACAGCAATCTTTGGTAACCTAATAGTTTATTTTCATCCATGTTAGATTCCTTTATAATATCAAACAAATGGTAAAACATAAATAAATTCTCTACTCCCTTTTACAGGAGTAGAGAATAGTTTTATAAACATTATAAACAAGGTAGATCGTTCTCAGAACGGTCATGTACGGTTACTTTATACACGGTACCGCTAGGGACACTAAATGAGAATGAAGAAGCTCGATTCAAAGCTTTAATAATGTCTTTACCATCACCTTCAGTAGTGTAATAAGTTTTATCATCTACAGTGATGTCTCTAACCATAACACCATTAGAACGACCAAATACAAAATAAGCACCTGTATCGAATTTTACCAGTTTTGAATCTTTAGCATCACAACGATAACTAAAATAACGTTGATAACCTTTGGCTGTTTTCTGTAAACCATACAGACCAACAATCAAGTCACCATTTGTCTCTTTAGTAAGTCCAAATGCCGCATCAATGATAATGGGTTGTTCTTCTTTAGGTAATTTAGGTGTGGGTGTAGGAGGAGGCGGTGGAGCAATCTCAACCGGACTTTCCAAGACATCTTTACCATCAGGAATCCCTGTTGCTGCTGGTGTACTTAAGTTATTCTCTAAAGTAGGAATGCTGGTTTTATCCCGTTTAGCATTTTCTAACTCTACTGCAACACGTTTATCATTTATCGAAAAATGATACGCGATAAAAACAACAGTACCAATTAATACCAGGCCAAATAGAATACTTAAGCCTTGTTTGAGTTTAACTCTCATTTTATTTAGTTATCCTTATTCTTTTTAATATTACTCCGGATTAATGATTCGTCCATTAGGATTAATCACATTACCATTAGAATCGTCTACCTCTTCTACAAAATCAAACCCACCAGAGTTATGGGTAATGATCAGAGGAGTTTGTTCTTCTTTAGGCTCTTCTGCATTACAACAGCAATGATGGTGATTGTGCGCTGGTTTAGGACGACATTCTATTTGCTTAGGCTCTTGTTCTTTAAAACCCCAATACTCTTTATTGAAGTATTGAGTATTACCATCATTGTCTTGATATTGGAAAGCACGAACAGAAAGCAATTCTTGCAAGTAATTACGTTTACCATTCAGACCCAGAGACATAAAATAAGATTTGTTTACCAAGATCTGTACTTTGTCAGAAGAAACAGTGTAAGATGGACCACCTACCGCTACCGTAACCATTGCGGTGTCAGTAGAATAGTTTTGCCAGCTTTTAATAGTAGAAGAATTAATTTCTTCAGCAATAAATCGAAAACCTGAACGCGTTGCTTTTACTGAATTAAAATAAACTTCAGTATTGTCGTATACTTTACGACGGAAACTATTGTCCTGAGAAGGAGCATCTTTCAGAAGCAAAGATTTCAAAGTATGTAAAAGTTGATCCACTGTTTGCACCGGACAAGGAGAACCTGCCAATACTGCCATCCCATCTTCGGACATATACCAAGAAGGACGACAAATAGAATCGTACAGTAACTTATCTTTAGGGAGTTCTTCAAGATCTCGAATTAATCGATAAAGTTCCATTGAGAATATTCCTTTAGTCTTTAATAATAAATCAAAAAAAAGAGTATCGACTATTTACCGATACTCTTTTTGTAATTTCTCATAGGACTATAGATCAGTCATCTTGTAATGATCCTTATTATCTAAGATATCAATAATGCTATTAACTGTTTGTTCTACTGAAACAGTAGGCAGTACAAAGTAATCGTAGATATCTGGATTGAAATAAGAACAGTCTTCAGAGAACTTGACCATATAGTGATGGTATTTGTTACGCATGATTTGATCAAATTCTAAAGAAGTTTTATCAAACTCTTTATCGGATTCATCATTAGGTGTAACATTACCAGAACGACGCTTACGTTCTTCCAAAGGACATTCTAAGAAGAATGGCAATACTGGAGCTTGTGTTAAAGCAACCCAATTTAAGAAGTCGTGAGCAGAATGTAGGCGAGAGAGTGCCGTGATTAAGACATCGCGTTCGTGAGAACGATCTAAACGGAATTGGTATTTCTTAGGATTTTTCACCATGTCAATAATATCGACAGGTCCATATGCAAAAGAAGAACCAATAAAACGATCAACAATAATAGTCACATCTTGGTCAAAGAAATTAACCATGTCTACTAATGCTTTTAATTGAGTGGTTTTGCTAGAGACAATGCTAGCTACTTCCATAACGAGAGCTAAGTAAGGTGCATCAACACCATCCTTATTAAGATTAACGTAGTCTTCAGCAGTCATTTGTTTAGAAAAATTATTTTTCTTTACACCGCTACGAAGACGATCAAAAGAATTAGCAACACTTTTCTTAGCTTGTTGAAGGACTTTTAAAGAAACTTTGGTGTCGCTAATAATGCAAGCATCCTTTTCAGGATTCAGAGCATCGATTTTAGAAATGAAGTATTCTTCAATCTCTTCAAGATCTTTGCTGTTAGGGGTATTCAATACCAGCACTTTGTGATCAAACTTATTCTTCAGTTCGTTGATCACTGTTGTTTTACCACTGTGGGACAAACCTTCCATGATAATCAGTTGTTTCAGCATGTTATGTTTCCTTTTCTTAAGATAAACTAAAAAATAATAGACTACTCCTTTTTAGGGGGAGTAGTCTACCGAGCCGTGATCAGTAAACCAAATCACAAATATTACCATTACGGAAATACTTCTCAGAAGCCGGATCTGAGATTACTGCCGGAATACTATAACGATAGGTATAGGTATTTTCGAGGATGTGTTTGTTAATAGCATTTTCTTCAAACAAACTCATCACTTCATCACGATAAGTATTAGGATCTTTTGCGTAACTACCATACACAGCATCGTGATGAGATAAGTCCGTTACATTTTCTGTAAAGGAGATACCTTGTACGGCTAAACGGTTTCCAAGCTCGCCATTTACCAATCGACGAGGATCGGTGTAGGTGATCGGAATACCAGTGGTATCATCAGTAATACCACCAACGTTCACATCAGCGATCAAGTTGTAGTTTACATCTACATAACGTTTGAAACCTGCTGTAGTTGTGTTACTGATACGGTTACCCAACTTATCGAATGTTGGGTGTTTTTCTGGCTTCGTTACGATACCACGACGTAAGTAATCACCATTGTTGGTGATTACAAACTCGTAAGGATGGCTCTTACTATAACGGGTTTCAAAACCTGTGGAGTAAATAGCAAATCCACTACCAAGTGAGCCACCACCACAAGAGTATAACAGTCGGAACGGTTCACCTGAATCATTCTTACCATTATAAATCCATGTAGGGCCGAACTTCTGTACGGCGTCATAAGCTTCTGGATCGCGGGTACCAGCTGAGTGGAATTCCCAGCCGTTGTTGAACACCTCGTCGTTTTGTTGGTCAGTTTTCTCTGGGTCACCGTAGCCCAGATCTTCTGGAGCCATTTCTGGCGTCTCAGAAGCCATGGCTTCACTAGCCGTTACAGAAGAACCAACAGCAGAAGCTGCTTGAACAGCTTCTTTCGTTTCTTTGCTTTCGCAAGCCGTTAAAGACAGAGATGCGGCTAACAAAATAGTGATGATAGATTTTTTCATTTTGAATTTCCTTTAAAAAAGATGGATTAAATAAATGTTTTTCTATCCATAAGTTTTATTTACCTAGGGATAGAGATAGTTTAATTACAAGAAATTATCATTCAGCTCTTTAACTTCTTGTTTTTCAGGTTCGACTAACATCTTTGTCGCCTGACTAATCTTGTATTCCAGAAACTGGATTCTTTCTTCCAGTTCTTTAACACGATCCTTAGCAATCGACTGACCCATTACAATTGGATGGGATTCTTTTGCTAATGGTAATACATCGACGAGTGTGACACCGATATAATTGCAGATCTGGTATACTAGATCGATTGAGATCAAATAGGTACGGAAGCTGTGATGTCCCGAACTTAAGATATTCGAGAGCATTGCTTGTTTAATACCCAGGTGATCAGAAATATCCTTTAACGGGATTTTCTTGTCCTTGATGATATTTTTCAAGTTGGTTTTTAATTGGGCATTGTACTTGTAGAGGTCGAGATTTTTTGAAGAACGAATGCGAAAAGACATGGTTATTTCCTTTATATAAAGTTAGAATAAAATTTGAGCTGATCAAACTCACTTAAATAGTATATATCTGAAATAAAATAAAAAAAAATAATCTCTACTCCTTTTTACGGGAGTAGAGATTTCTAATAGCTTATTTAACGGTTAAACCACTTTGCTCAGATTCCTTTTTGTAATCACGATTTAAAGAATCTTCAACAGTGAATTTCTCAGGATATCTGGCTTTTAGTTTATCGATGTTTGCTTTAGTGATTTCACCAAGGCTATAGATCTGGCGATGCGACTCTTCACGGTTAGCATCTAAATACAGCAACCAGATAATAATGTCAGTACACAGTTCATCAAATTGTTCCAGATTACTGTAGTTTAATGGTTGTTTATAGAAGTAGTATTTCTTATAAGCATCTAATGCTTTTGCACTTCTTAATAAAAACTCATTTAAAATACCAGAGAAATATTCGTATTTATATAAACCATCACCATCTTCAGGAATACAGCTGTATTCTATTTGTTTATATCCTGACTTAAGTTCTCCATTTTTATTGACATATCGGTCTGGATTAAAATTAGTATCAGCATTCTCAATAATTAAACTCTGGCTAGTAATTTCCTTATCGAATTTTTTGATTGCGTCGTAATAAAGAGCAATATACCAAACGATATCACCAATTTCAGAAACCAAAGCTTCGTAACTAACTTTACTGGTGATGGCATCATCAGAAAGTTCAATAGCTTCACTTAATTCGCCAGCAATACCAATCATTGAATGAAGTATTCGATAAGTATAAGGTTTATCTATAGTACTGTCTGTACGTATTGCTTGTTTTGCGTAATTTTTGAAATCAAAATTTACAGTATGGTACTTAACTTCGAGGTAAGTAAGGTCATGAACAAAGTCATCTGTTACTTCTTTTACTTTGAAGTAAGAACGGCCATTTTCTTTATCCAATTTTTGTTGTTCAATAAATGCTTCGTAAGATTTGGTATCGTTTTCTTTCATGTGCTCAAGAATTTCATTAAGTCCACGAATACCAAATTTATTATAAATAGTATAAAATACTGTACAGTAGTTTTTAGTCGTTTCGTTTACTTCTTTTCGAAGTTTAGAAATCTCTTTTGATTCTTTCTTAAGCATAGAATCCTTATAAGCACCGAAATCTGAAACTTCTTCTTTATAATCGATTACTTTATCTAAGTTTTCGTTAGGGATAACTTCGTTATTCGTATTAGTGTTATACATTGTATTTTCCTTTACTAGTTGGGGATGATGTTCACTGTATTAACTAAACACAAAAATAAATTCCCACTACTTTTTACAGTAGTGGGAATTTACTTATTTATTGCTGTTCAGTAGCATTCGATACAGTGGATGGTTCAATCTTAGTTTCTTGAGAATCTTTAGAATAAACATTTTGGTAATAATGCTTAGTAGCATTTGGATTAAATCCAGTATTAGATGGAACAGGAGGAAACACCGGACCACCAAAAGAAGGTACATCCATTGCTGGTTGCTGGTAGTTTGGATTATTGAAACGATAATTAACAGGATTAAAATCCATTAACATTGGTTCTCCGGAAATACTGCAATAATGACGGTCTGCAATGATGTTTGTCTTAATATCATTAAGTTGTGTTTTAGCAACAACAAGATAACCAATAACTTGTTCAGCTAAAGAATACATATAGCTTAATTCAACAGACACACTATTATTTTTCATGTGCTTATTGTAAATGAATGATGTTACGGCATAGATCTCATGCAAAATACCATAGATTGGTTTTTCACTGGTCCAACTACCATTCTTCTCAAGATATTTATTAAGTTCTTTTTCCAGAGTGAGACCGTATTCTTGCATTCTTTCTAAATCACTTCGAACACTCGGACTTAAATTAAGATTAACACCATCATAACCATCTTCGTAATTAAGATCAATATATTTACGGATTTCGGTCATGTGGTGACGAATCTTCCAAAATATTTTTGTAACATTGTCACGATAATGCTGTATTGTAGAAATGGTCTGGCTAGCCACCCACAACATTTTTGCAAATTTTTCATCACGAAGATTTCCATTTAGGTTATCTGCAATGGCTTTAGATAATGACTTCTTCAAGTTCTCTTCTGAAGAAGTATCCAGTTCTAAAGTGATTTCGAAATTTGGGTTCATTTTAAGTTTCCTTTACTAGTTAGGTTGGTATTACAGAGGATTGGTAAAAGCCAAGATACTCAGTAGCTCGGTTAGTTTACGAGATACTACAATAGCGTGACGATCTCTGTCATTAAGATTCTCTTTCTTCATGATCCAGATATTAACTAAAGGAATCATTTTCTTAATAACAAAATACGGATTACTAATGTAAAACGGAGCACTGTAGTTACTTAAATATTCTTTAATAATTTTGTCTAATTGTTTCTCTTGTTCGGCCAATACAAAATCACAGACTTTATTGAAATTTCCATCTGTACCTTGATAGATATCAAGTATATCCGAACTGGATAATTTCTGGATGTCTGAACAAATCTCTTTCAACTCGGGATCTTTAGCCATTTCAAATCGATAAACATCGATGTATTGTTTAAGATCCACAAAGTTGTGGACAAGCTCTTTATAGATCCTTTCACGGCTATTTCTAATGGTTTCAGTGTTTTTGACTATTTGCTGAGTACAAGCTAATGAAGCCAGTAATTCTGTAGAACTAATTTCCTTATTACGATACATGTGGATCGCTTCTATTAAAGAATCTAATCCAGCATCTTCGTCTTCAGAAACTGGCATTTTATAGTCACCAAAATAAATATAATCGCAACGAAATTTACTCATCTTTTTTACCTGCTTTAATTAGTTGGTTATATGCGATCAGCAATAAAAGACTGGTTTCTACTTTCTCCATATTTTGTTTTATGTACGTATCAACACCGATAGAATCCAAACATTCTAAAACCCCGATACCTTCGTCTTCTTTAAGCTTTTCTGACAATCTATCAAAAGTATCTTTTTGATACTGTTTGATCATGGTAAGTATATCGAAACACTCAAGAACATAGTCGTGGCCTTCTTTATAATCTTTACCATTTTCTTTTAAGTACTTAATGATAAGATCATTAACACCACCATTATTCATTCTAATGATTGTTAAATCTTCTTCTGAATAAAATGGTTTCTCGTATTCGTCGATAGAATCCATAGTTGTATAAAAGTCTTTAATGACCTCCATACCGGTTACTACTTTTTCTAAATATTCACTAACGTCGATATTAAGCATTTTACTATTCCTTTATAAAAGTTGGTTTAACTACTTCATTTTAATAGTATAGATTTAAATATAAATAGATTACTCTCCTCTCCCTAATAAGGAGAGGAGAGTATAATCTCTATTACATTCTACGAATACAATAATTCATCAACACCAATAGAACAGGCAAGTAATAGAAGTGTTCTAGTTCTCCCCAGTTCATACAGTCTTTCACGAGTTCTTCAATAATCTCAACATCTAAAATATCATCTTCTAGATATTTCCTTAATTGAATTTCCAAGTGAGATTGGCCGTCATCAGCATCTTGATAAAATTCTTGACTAAAGACATAGCTTCTATTAGGCAAGATTTGGTTAATCAATAACTGATCATTGACTACTTTAAATTTACGAGGATTAACAGATGGGGTCATTTGAAACGCATTACCAATAACTTCATCATTCTTAATGTAGATCTTATTAGAATAAGTCATTCCATAAGGAGCCACTACTGCTTTAAATGCAGAATAACGAATAGAAGCAAAATTAGGTGAATTGGTAAATTCTTCTAATGTAATCGCACAAGACTTACTAAATGATTCTTTTAAGAGATAAGGATCTCTTTCCGTAATTGCATCCCAAATAGAAGTCGTTTGCAATATAGGAAACTCATCATCTGTATAAATTCTAAAATGAACCATTTCAGGATATCGTTGAGAAGAAAACCATTGCTGAATTGCTCTCATGAAGAAACCATCGTAAATCAATGTTCTTTGATTAGGGACAAGACAAGTTTCGTAGAAACGATGATAAAACTTTCTAAACCAATATCGAGAGATCCGATCGTATTCTCCTCTTAAGAAAGAAAATGTATCCGCTTTCTTAGGAGTGAGTAATGGATTCTGTCCAGCTTTTAAATAATTAATAGAATACTTTAATACTTCAATGGTTTTCTGATTTAAGTTAATGATGCGAGGATCGTTTATTTGATCTCGAATCTCATAAGCCATTGAGAATTGGATTTCGTACAATGTATTACGACGATGGGTTAAACGTCTTACTTCATTAATGTTAAACCAACCTAGGGTATTGCGACCAATATCCATTAACATGATATCGCCTTTGTTTGGAATAACAGGAGGCAATACATGTGCTTCCCCAGTAATCTCAGTAGTCCTCAATTCAGTAGTAGATTGAGAAGTACCTAATGATCCTTGCAGAAGAATTTCTAATCCGTCAATACGCTCGTATTGCTGAACAGTACCACTGGCATCTAAAGAGAAATGAGTAACCGAATCGTTCTTAGACAATCTTTGTCTAAAATAAGTTACTTTTTGACGAGAACCTTCTGCATACTGAACTAATGTGTCTAACCGTTCTTCTTTAGTATCTACAATTACTGATTTAAAGTCTTTAGGGACTATCTTTGGTTTTTCAATTAATTCATGAACAGGCGTGTTTTGTTCAGGTTTATAATTACTATTGACTAACTTAGGCATATCTGTCTAGTCCTTCTGATTGCGCTCTATCTCGATAATTAATAAGATAGAAAGTCTGTACAGTTTTAATATTACTAATATTCCAGCGATTGTAATCACGACCCCAGTTGTCATTATTATTACTGTCTCGACCACCTTTAAGATAATCAATCACTCGGTTATAGAGATCAGAATAGTATTTATTAAACATTGGATGTAGTTTCAACTTATCTAACCAGTAACGTAATCGGTTAATCGCATCCGGTGATAAATAAGTCCAATCGTAATAAATCGCAATACGAATATTGTAGGTATGTTTTAAATCGATTTTTTGATTCAGATACAGTTTACCCTCTTTATCTATCTTAACCGCACTTCTAGACATCATTTGGTCATTCTGATAAAGCAGTATTTGGAACAATGATTGTCCAGTGTCAAGTAAGTAACCCTGTTCTGAAATAATAAATTCTAATAATTCAGGATCAATTTTGAACTCATTGTTCTCATCTCTTAAATCCAGTATCTGACAACCAATATCATCTTCATCATCAAACAGAATCAATTGATCTACAAATCTTTCCGTTCCTCGAATAGAGAAATCTTGAGCAGGTGCAAATTCATTCCAATGAGGGACACAAATACCTTTATATTCTTCCCAAGAATGACTATCGGTCATTGATGTGAATTTAGCTAAATGATAAGCCGAATCTGTAAATACTGTATAATCTTCAGGATACTCTGTAGGAGCATTAGGTTGAACCGTATTGGTTTGATCCACACCCATTAATACAGCAGGAACAATTTGATTATAAACCACTCTAGGATAGTAAATAGATAAAGAAGTTGGTTTCATGTAACGCACTAAATAAGGAAAAGTACAAATCCAACCAGGCGTACCTTCTACTTTATCACCCTCTTCAATCATTCCATCGGTATCGTAATAACCTTGAATATTGGTTTGTACTTCAGAAACAGCAAAGTTAGTATTAATACCTGCTGAATCAGAAATCATACCGAATCGATGAGTGAAGTGATCTTGTAACCATGTAGATAATGGTGGTAGATTTTTATCTTTATTTTTGATTAATTTATAAACTTCAGATAAAATATATACTGCTTTGTCATCTACGATATAATGGTATTCTAAGTGATGTGGGAATGTATCTGTAAACATCCTCATCTTAGATTTGACAGAATTTAACCATGCTCTTGCCGTATGTTTAGATTGCGTACGGTAAGTAATATTAAACTTCATGGTTACATGAGAATAATAAGGTGTGATGTGTGTTTGGGTATTGGGTTCAAAAAAGATAGGCATGAATTCTTGAGACCAATCTTGGTATTGTAATAAAGATTGCTCACCATATTCTTCTTCAACAGTAATGACAATACTTTCAGCACCTGCTTCAATAATACCTTCTTGTCCATTCTCTTCAGTAGAAGTACCTTTTTCTTTACGAACACCTTCTTCATCCAGATGGACAATTAATGGGTTTTCTAAAATACCCATACGTAGATATTTTCTTAAATCATCTACGATTTTAAAAGCGATCGGTCTAACAATAGTCTGCTTCTCGCTAACGATAGGGAAATGTACTATCATGAAAATCTCCTATAGAATACTAGTCATACGAAAAGCATCTAACTTAAATCAAAAAAAATAATACTCCTACCCAGTTAAGGATAGGAGTATATTCTACTTAATATTAAAGTAGTTCTTGTGGAAAGCGACGATACTGTCGTACCATCTTAAGTATTCGTCATCTTCTTTTAGAACTTCGTCTTCAATCAAGAATTCTCTTAATTTCTCAGCTGTATCGGCATGAGGATCACATGACCAGATATCTGCCTTAGTAGAAGCGGTAAGCGATCGACAATAAGAGAACGGAGAACTATATACGACATAATCTTCACTGCTAGCAATGTAAAAACGAATTACCGCTCCGTTTTTGACATGAGTATTAGGTCCGACTACTGCTCCGCATATGCATGAACTCTGCTCGATTAAAGACTTTTCATGAATCGTGGAATTGTAAATAACCGATGACCTGTTTGTCACTATAGATTTAATTACCCTAGATTGGTCGCAAACTATAGAAGATTCATCAATACGCGAACCTTTCTCAATAATGGCACTATCTGAAATTTCAGAATGTTCAATGACTGAAGAACATTCTCTAACAATGGCATTATCAATTATCCTAGCTTCTAGACCTACGATAGAGTCATCGTAGATCCAACAATTACCTGTTTGGCTAAGATTATATTCAGATTCTACGTATCCGCCTAAATCACCTTTCTTGACATCAGAAAAATCTTTTAAGGCACGAATACGATACATGGGTCTGCAATAGAATCCAGTAATAGTTTCGGGTACTAATTCGTACTTTTTATCAGTCATCAATTTAGCTTCCATTTCTTTTCATCTTCATCGTTTATCCAATACATTATTGTTCCTTAACTATAAACAACATTCATTGCTTTAATCTTAGTAAGTGAAAGATACACTCTTCGAGATGGCATAGTTGTTTCAACAGTTTTCACCATGTTAGGTGTAGTAGGTGATAAATAAGTATGGTTATATTTAGAAAGATATTCTTCAAATGTTTCATCCTCAGGCCGGTAGAAACATGATGAATCATATTTAAATTTCAACGCACTCATGACTGAATCATGAATGTCTTCACCAATACGATTATTTGCCTGAGCATTTACATTGTATACTGAACCATCGTTCATGATAACACAAACATCTAACGCACCACCTTTTAATTCACCAATGTATAAACAATGGATGCCTGCAAACAATTTGAAATTTGAATTTAAATAATTTCGTAGATTGGTATTTTTCGGCTTACTTTTCAGTTTTGTTACTTCGTAAAATACTTCATTAGTATTGCTAGTGATTAACATAGAAAATTCCTTTTTAAGTTGGGTTAATACACATTAATGTTATATAATTAAAATAAAATAAATCACACTACTCCAATTAAGGAGTAGTGTGAAAATATTAATCTCTAACGAAAATAAACAAACCAGTTACAGTAGTGTATTGTGTCGATACCACTGAATCAGATGTTGCGTGGATATAGTGGTGAGCCTTAACCACAATACCTTCTATCATGGCTTGTCGACTGGTATGTCCTTCGGTATAGTGTACTCTGACAATAGTCCCTGGCTTAACTAATTCAGCTTGACTATTCTGCCATACGAGTGCAATTAGCTTACCATTTCTACCTTCTACTTGAGATACTTGTTCGTAAATATTCGTATCTTTTTGTTCGGTTATTAATGGAGCATTCACCACACCATTCTTAGAATCATTAAGAACGACTTCTGAAACATTGTTAGCTCGTGAAATATAAGCTTTATTACCTGCTACTTTTACAGAATCATCAGTTGTCTGGATATCTGGGTTAATGACCCGAATACCATTACCTTTATTTAAAGTATTGGCTGATGTAGAAATATCCTTAGACTCACCATCTAAAGAAGCAATAATAAATAAGTCACTACCTTCTTTAGTCCAAGTACTTTCTGCATATTTTAAAAAGTCTTTTGGCGAAATATAAATATTTGTAAATCTTACTTTATCATCGTTTCTTTTGGTTCGGTTCTTTGGATAGACGTACCACATTCCTGATTGGATATAGTGTCCCATACCTTGCTTATAGACACCATATAGCTTCTTCTGCATATACAGTGGCAACTCTAACAATTTAACACCATGAGGGATAGGAATGTTATCGTAGACTGTCGTGTTATCCGCCTCTACCATATCCACACCTTTTAACATGTCTGAATTTTCTAAACCTTCTAATTTAGAAGCTTCACCCATGAGTAAGGCAGTAAGTGCATCAGTAACATTAGAGTTAACGACATTAGTACCTATTTGTAAAGTGAGTAATTTTTCAACAAGTAATGGTACTAATTGAAATTCTACTTTTACAATATCCATTCGGTTAATGGTTTCTGTATTGACGTTTTGCAAACGAGCATCTGTCTTACGAAAGTCTACCATGGTTTTACAATAAGCACGATATCGGGTAACAATGGTTTCACCTCTGAAGTTCGTAGGTTCTGCAATAATGGATATTTCGATATTTTCGATATTAGGCATTACATAGTCTGTCCAAGTACCTGGAGAAACTGCAATTTCACAAGTAACGACATCGGCAAGATTATGTTCGTAATCTCGTTCAATATCTAAACCTAATAACTTAATGGGTTGGTAAGTTAAACCTTTTTCAACAATATGGATTAAAGAACTGTATGCGTATTTAGCTAATCCCTGTCTGGATCTGGCTACTTTTAATAGTTCTTCAGTAATTGGGGAGCCTTCTAACATTAAAATCTCCTATTGTTATAAATTTGATCCAAGATGGCCGCATCTGGTTGATGTGGATCGATTTCTGTTTTCTTCTCTTCTTTCTTGGCTTCTGGTTTGATAATATCAGAAATACCCAAGAAACCATTTGCTCTACCGAATCTATTTCTTAGTCTTGCTACTTCTGGATCGATGTCTTTAGTCTGGTCACGAGACTTATAGATCGCACTAGCAAATTCAGAAAGATCTATTAAATCTTCAAACGGTACAGAATTTAAGTAAATTGTATTTTCTGCATACACCCGCCATTCATGGATATGTTTGAAAATAATCTCGTACATCGTACGGTCATCCGTACGATTAGTTAGATAAAAAGGAATCTGATTCTTATACAATTCTACTAACTTAGGAATCGTCATTCCTACAGTAATTCTTTCATTAGCATTCTTTTTATCGTCTTCTAAATCTCCAGATGTTATAGAACCATATCTTTGGATTTCGTTAATATTCATTAAATGAATATAATCAATAGTTACAATAAATATTCTATCGAAAAGTTGGTTTACTGTACTTTCTAATTCTTCTTTTGTTACATACCCTAAAAACTTCATTGGTTTATCCTTTAAAATTAAAAAAAAAGAATCTACTGTTTTAGTAGATTCTTTTTGTTGTTTAGATGTCTTTGGTAAAGATTTTTCCGTATTGGAAACCGTAGATATCACGACGTTTTTCCTCGAGGCGCTCTACTTCCTTGACGAGGGTATTAAATCCACATCCAGCTTTCCATCCTGACCTCAATTGAGCTTCTTGGCATACTGCAGCTTTCCAAGCAGCTCGTGCCACGTTATTGCCAACATGACCTACCGCCTCACGGCTATATGCACTAGTCAGATAGCCCTCAAAGTAAACGTAACGATCAAAGCCAAGCTTTTTCTTTTTACAGTCCGCTGGGTAATGACACCATTGTTTAGATTGATTGGCATATATTTTGGCAAACTCGTCACTCATCATATCATCGTCATCGCCAATGTTTTGTACAACTGGAGAAGACGGGATAGCGTCGATAACTGCGTTAAGAGCTGTACCTACTTCTGCACAACCAGTTAAAGACAAAGACAAAGCGATTAATGATAAAAATTTTTTCATGATAATTTCCTTAAAAAGTTAGATAAAATTTGCATTATTGCAAATGGTCACAATAGTAGTATATATCTGAAATAAAATATAAAAAAGAAATACTCCTATCCAGTTAAGGATAGGAGTACTTTATATTAAAGGTTATATTGCTTTTTGTGGAACTCTACTAAGTTACAATAGTAACCAATGTTTTCAGGATCGTTACGTGAGAAGTATTCGATTAGGTCTTCGCCTGTACCTTTAAAGTCACGTTTTGACCAGATATCTTCTTTAGTAGAAGCTAAAAGATGGCGGTGATAGTAGATAGGTTTAACCGGTAGGTTTTCTACAGCATTAATAACATATCCAACAATATCTTCATTACTACTGATGTCAAAATTAATAGTGAATGCACCGGTCAGGTTAACTTCTCCAGTAAGCTTGGCATTGATTACGTGATTAGAACCGCCTAAAGCAACATCCCCATCCAAAATGGAATCACCACGAATTTGACAATTATTATTGATAGATACATTACCAGAAATTTTAGAATTATCACCTACTGATACCCGTCCATCTAGTTCAGATTGACCTGAAATAACCGCATTACCATAAACGTAAGCAGATCCCATTAAACGAGAATATCCCTTAACTACCGCATTTCCAAATACGTTCGCTAGGTTATATACGTGAGCATTTTCTAATACTTTTGCATCACCATAAACTCGAGCATTGTGATAGACCCAACAACCACCCTCGTGAGAAAGATTCTCTTCTTTCTCAATATAGCCACCAAGATCACCTTTATTAATATAATTATCAAATAAAGAATCTTCTTTAGTGGGGCAAGAAAAATCTTTTAATGCTCGGATACGATAAAGTGTAATAGGTCCGCCCTCGAGACTATTCCAAGATAACGTATCATCTTTAATTAATTCGTATTTCTTTTCCATAATTAATTTCCTTTAAGTTTGAAGAAGTTCAAGTGATTATCAACAATACTACGAACATAATTAATTCTTTGTTCATCATCACTATCACGTATAAAATCAATCAATTCTTCACCAGTACCTACAAAATCTCCAGTACTCCATTTATCCTCTACCTTACTGGCAACAATATTTTTAATGGCGAATAATCTACCTCCAGGCATTCCAACGTTATAACCAATAACGCTATGGGGATCACTCACATCAAAATTAAGTTCGTAATCACCACTTAATTCAAGTGGTGCGGTAATTCTTGATTTCTTAACAGAAATTCGACCTATTAAATTAACTAAACCACCAATATTAGATTGGTCAACTCCTATCTCGCCATATAGGTAAGCTCCTGAATGAATAGTAGAATGTCCATTTACTATAACATTTCCTTCTAATCTACTATCGATAATAACAGATTGGTTCGTAATAAAACAATGACCTCCAACAACAGAACTGCCACGAACGATGGCATTTCTACTTACCAAGCATTTATCGTATACAATCGCATCATCAAGTACTTTACCACCGTCTTTAACTCTTGCTTTATCAAAGAGCCAACAGTTACCATCTTGAGAAAGGTTATCCTCTACTTCAACATAACCACCTAATTCACCAACATGAACAACTGGGTTACATCCACCAGGTTTAGTGAATGTTTTCAAAGCTTGGATTCTGTATAGTTTAATTTCAACAATACTCATTTCTCCATCTGAGATACAAGATTTAAATGTGTGTACCTTAATAAAATCATCTTCCAAGATTTGGTACTTCTTGCCATGTTGATTAAATCGACAAGTAATGGTAATATCTTTCTTTTCTGGATCTATCTCTAAAGAAATTTCCTCACCATTATAACTAAAACCAGTAGATTTTATACCGGAATTACTTTGTTTAAATTCGGTGAGGTATTTAAATACCTCTTCGTAATCAATATCGGCAAGATCGTAACGATATATAACGTTATAATAATCCTCTTTATCTGTTTCAGAAATATCATGTGTGAATTGATATTTCTTAAGTAATTCACCAACAAAGATTTTTATGTTATTAAAAAAGTTATTCGGTGATTGTGCTGAAGAGTGAGCCATTTCTGGGCTTAAATGCCTAATATAGGTAAATTCCTTTTCTAAGCTTTTAATCTTAGCATCGTCTTTTTTGATTTCATCACACATGTTAATACTCCTTAATATAATTAATATTCGTCTTTTTCATCGACTTCAAAATCACCAACACTAGCAACAGCACCAGTGTCAGTATTTTCAACACCTTTTAAGAATGCGAACTTATGGTCGAAAGAACCTACCTTAAACTTGAATACATACAGTTTTCGTTGAATATTATCAGGATCGTGACAAATATAGATAGAAGAATCTGGGAATTTACAAATTCTGAATTGAGTGATCAATTCCATTAACTTAGGTACTGCTTTATCGAATTCATCTTCACGCAATAACAGTAAGTCAGTTCTTGCTCCATCACCAAACATTATTCGAGATTCTGCTTTAGGATTATCCTTAAAACTATATTTAAATTCACTCATTTGTTTAATAAAAGTATCTTGCATAATTAGTTTCCTTTCTAGTTAGTAGGTTGTTTCACGTATCCAAAGTAGAAAGATACAGAAACGTCATCAATCTTTAATTCAACAATTACTGAGACTAACGTTCTTCCACTATTTCTCTTTTTGTTACTAAAGTAAACAACAGAACCAGTAGGAAGACCTTTATGGAATTGGCCATCCGTACATTCATTAATCTTTTCTAATACTTCATCCCCAATATCCGAATGTTCATTGCTGGTAATAATAATGTACCTAACCTTGTTTTCCGTATCTAAGATTAATTCATCATCGATATTAATCAACACTTTGTGTTTATTTTTCTCGTAAACTTCTTTTAGTTCCGAGTATAACTCACCAAGATGACTATTGCTAATCACCTCAATAATTTCATTTTCAGTCATTTTACTTTCCTTATTTAGTTGGTTTAGAACATAGATTTTACTGCAGTTAAATATTTAATCTGATTTCTTTTTAGGAGATATTCTTGCGGCATGGTAATAGCAATATTTAGTGATTTTATTATCTTCATTAAATGTAAAAACATAACTATATACTTTTACATTCTTATTTCTAAAATGATGGACTACATCTACTTCCATATCACCAATAGATTTTTCAACCATTTCATCCAAGAATTTATCTAGTTCTTTAGTATTTAGATTCCATTCATCATGATGGGTAATATAGAAAGAATGGGATGTGGTTTCAATCCCATTTTCTGTTTTAGTAGTGCTGTTATTTTCAGGATTAAAAGCTTCTGTAATCTTACGATTATGGTTTTCAATTTTAGCAATTAATTCTTTTTGCATGGTAATTTCCTTTATAAAGTTAAATGTGGTTAACCATTATAATAGTATAGGTTTTAAAATAAATAAAAATACTCTCTACCCCGATAAGGAGTAGAGAGTATTTCGATATTAAAAAGTTATGACCAATCGTCAGCTGACTTCACATTAAAGTCTCGCTCACCTTCTTGGAATTTAGACATCTTAACAATAGCATCTAAACTAGGTTCGTAAGGATTTTCTTTAGTTTCAATTTCCTCACCAGTAGCTTCACCTTGAGTGACTTCAACAGGTGGTGTAACTGGATTGTCTTGATGAATACATTCTGGAGAACCAAAACCTTCTCGAGATACTGAACTATCAGAATTTAAACCATACAAAGAATACAATTCTTTAACGTATGTTAATTCTAATAAATCAACTATTTCTTGTAATTTTAATCCTACGAAGTATTTAAAGTATACTAAATACAAATCATGATAATCATCCTCATCACCATAACCAACAAATTCAATTGCTGGATTTTTGGTATCGAGAGGAGTTTCCAAGCCGTTTACTGTATCTAATAGTTCTTTAAACTTACCTAAAATATTTTTTGTTTTATCTTCAAATGATTTTACTTTCTCATTGAAACTTTTTTGATTAGATAAAGTGATCTTATCTTCAAAAGAATCAGTACTACGAATTGCTGGGATTCGAGCACCAATTTCTTTACCAAAAGTTATATTCTTATATTCGTGTTTTTTAAACTCTGGTTCGAATTTTTCCAATGTTTGTTTATCTAACTTGTAATAGGAATATTCTTCAGCAAAATCTTCTTGAAGAGATGTATCTGCCCTACCTTTATACCAAAGTTCATCAGCCATTGTTTTAAAAGTCTTAGCCCATAATTTATAAAATTCCAAGTTAGACTTATAAGTACTGATTAAATTACTGATAACTTCTGGATTAGGAATGGAGTTTATTTGATTTAACGCTACGTCTATAGGATCTTTTCCTTTAGCATAAGGAACCATAAGTACCGTATCATCAAATCCAGTAGTTGGTTTAATCTTTACTTTAAGAACCGTACCGCCATTTGATTCACCTACTTTTAAGAAAGAAAGATTGTATTTTCCCTTAAGAGTTTTCTCTGGGTCACCAAATACTCTATCGTAAAAATCACCTACGCTTTTGAGAAGACCCTTAGATGCCATTTCTGAAAATTTCTCAATCAGACCTTTACCGTCAGAACTTTCAGTGGTTACTTTTACTTTACTTAAGTCAACACCTAAGCCTTTTAAGTATTCGTAAGATTCTTTAGAGACTTCTTCAGTCTCGTCAGTATCTTTGCCTTCATCCTTTTCACCTTCAGACTCATTACCATCTTCAGATTTTTCAGAATCGCCTTCTTCGGAAGTATCACCATCTTCGCCACCTTCCTCTTTCTCTTCTTCAGCTTTCTCTGCTTCCTCAGTCTCTTCTCGTTTATCAACAATCTGTTCAGAACGAGCTTCTACTTTTTCAGCGGTATCTTTTTCATCAGTAATGTTATCTACAGACATTACTTCTTTACCTGTAGTCTCATCACTTTTATCTTCAGGAGTTTCTTCTTGTCCTTCATCATCAGTGTCTACTTCACCTTCTAATTCAGTAGTGGCACTGTTTTCATCATCAATGTAAGGATTAGAAGAAGTAAAGAATCGATCCATAATGGGTTTGGTTTTCTCATCGTATTCTTCTTGAGTCAACTTACCTAATTCTGGAGGAAGAATCAATTCTTCTACTTCTAAAGGTAATTCAGGAACATCTTTGTTGTTAAGATCGTCTACTTCAATCTCACAACGAACCCATGGACCGTAAGACCCATTTCCATCAGGAACAGCATCGATTTCCCATTTCTTATCCGTACCTTTAATATTAAAAGTATAACGGTGTTTCAGCATAGCTACTGTAGACAATACTTTAAACTGGATAAAGTTTTCTTTAGTAGTCGGTACAGTAACCTCAATACTATCACCTTCACCCATTTTATTTTTGGTGGTTAATTCGTAACGAGAACGACCATTACGGGCAGTAATCTTACGTACTCGAATAGAACCTTTACCCGCATTCTCTTCTGTTTGTTCGATCGGAACGATATACTGTTCTTGAATCTCACCACGATTAGCATTTTTTAGCTGAGAAAAGTTCATGATACGTGCAAAGATAGTAAATTCTTTTTCACGAATAGCTTTACCACGATTCTCAAGTTTTGAAAGTCCTTGCTCTTTAGGTTTTGGTTGGTCTGACTCACTAACAATAGGAGTACTACCTTCTCTGGACAATTCTAATAGACTTTTAGCCATTTAATTCTATTCCTTATAGATTAATAATATTCTTTAATCAATGGTAGGTTTACTACCCATAGACATATCGAGAATCTTTTTAATAATAGACATAAACGAATTAATCAAACCATTACTATCGATATCATTGGTAACAATACCCATGGTGACGACACCACTGACAGTCATGACAAATAAGATTAAGCAAGCAAACCCAAACCATTTAAAAAATGTTAATTTGAGATTATTAACCTTACGTCCAAATTCTTCTACATCGTCAATATTGCCTGTCGCAACCATGTAACGATAAACAAGTTTTACACGATCTTTAAAATCTAATTGGTTGATTAATTGCTTGAATTCAATTCCGGTAATGTCTTCAGACAAATCCTCGTAACTAGAGTGTTTATCACTGATTTCACGATAATCTTTAATTAAACCATTGAGTCCTTCATCTGATTCTTTCCGATTAGCGAGTATTAATTCGTTATCAATCGTAATCAAACCTTTCTTAACCATAGGGTCAAGTACATTATTGGTTGCTCTTGTTTTTCTAACCATTTTTAAGGCTCTTGATTATCTAAATAATCCGGAGGGTGATTACCTTCTATTGACTTTATTAACTTTTCATTAATTTCTTGATAAGATCGGTTTGAATTATTCAATCTTTTTACATCATTATTCAGCTTTAAAATTTCAAAGGTAAGTCCTACAATTGTAACGATCATGAGTGCCGTAACCAATACTAAAAAACCATTCATGATTCGTTCCGGTCGTTTCTTAAAATTAATTAAGATTCTTAACAATTTAATTTTCTTAACATCCAAATTGTTAGTAGATGTGGTGTTATTTTCGATCGAGTTCAAACTCATGTCTTTACCTATTTAAATTTAAGACATAATTCAAATACCCATAGTGCCCAATGGCTAATGCATCGATAGAATGTTCATCTAATTCTAACGGATTATTCCTTAGTTTTAGTCTATCTTTAATCTCGATAATCGCCTGGGTCATTTCATCTTTTTTAGCATTTCCTTTTGCTCCTACTGCTCTTTTAGCAGTAGGTGGATCTACTTTAAAGAAAGGTATTTGATAATTATATTCCCAAATGGTTTCATGAATAAGATTTACGACTTCAATCAAAATTGCATAAGCATTTGGTGTGAATGAATTAAAGAATGGTGATTCACAAACAATCAACGAAGGAGAATAATACCTAAATACTTCAGCCAATTCTGACTTCATTGCTTGTAATCTGGCGATCTTATCACCAAATTCATTACTGGTATTTCGACTATAAAAACAAGTATCTTTTGCAGAGATGGTAAACGCAAAAGATTCCTTAATAGCCAGTGTATTAAAATCTAACTTGTAGATAGAAATACCCAGGTTACTAGAACCTGGGTCAATACCGAGTAAAGTGAATTCCCATTGACTGGTATTTGGAAAATTCATCTTTTATATCTTTAAATTAATGTCCAAGATTTTGTAAAGAAACTTCACCTTGTTGCAAATTATAAAGAGGTTCGTTTACACCCAGATTGAAGATAGAATCGAATCCATCATTAACAGCAGCCAGATATTGAATGGTTGCGTTAATGTGTGCGATTTGAGCCGCAATCACTTCTTGGAATTGAGAACGACCAGATGATGTTGTTACTTCAACTAATTTATCTACGCCAGATACCAAGCCGATTTCAGTGATCAAAGCACGGTTAGGATCACCATGGCGAATGTTGAATACATTCTTCAATTCTTCTACATCTTCACGACTAATATTTACGTTAACCTGAGCAATGGAACGACCATATTTTGCTTTCAGAATATTTTCTCGTTCAGCAGAAAGTTCTTGAGCAATAGGATTCAGGTTTGTAGTAGTTGGACTATAGTCTTCTTCTGACAAACTACCATCGTCTGCTACCGTAATGATTTTTGTTTCAACACGAGTTTTAGAAAGATCTAAACGTTTTAAATAATAAGAATAGTATTTAACACCTTTATAAGTTTCCACTACGCGCAAAGCATATTTCGTACGTTCCTGAGCGGTTAAGTCATTATTAAACTCACGCATGACAAAAGGAACGGGTTTAAATAAGCCAGTATCTTCAGCAGTATGTTGGAAGATTTTAGGCATAGGGAACGCATCACTGTCATTGGTACAGTTTTGCAAAGAGATACCACCGTAACCAATACAGAAATATCCAATAGTAGGAATCGTAGTGTGAGGTGGGTGCATGGATTGGTTAATACCCAGCAGTTGGTTAAGTGTGGTGTTTGGTTTTACTGTATAAGGCAGGCCAAGTTCTCGAATGACTTGGTTTTCGTTACCGATTAAGGTACGTACTGATTCAAACGCGGTGCGCTTGTTTGGAATAACTGGTTTAGCCATTGCTAATCATCCTTTTAATTTATTAGGTGAAAATTAGTAAATTCAATGTATCGTCATAAAGATCGTGGTAGGGGTAGAATACTACCCCTAACGATACTATTCGTTATAGTCAAAACCATCGATAGATTTAACTTGGAAGTTCCATTCGATATCTTCTCTTGGCGGTTCTCGATTCTCTGGGAAAGGATCCCAATCCAAACAACCTTCAAAGGCATCAATCATTTTTCTTCTTTCTTTTAATGGCAATGATAAGAATGTTCTCATTCCTGGAATAGCGGGTAGATTACCTGGATTAGCGATACCTGTTAAGTCATCCGCAGGTGTAGTACAATAAGTACCGATATTAAGATCATTTATCAAACGAACATTACTACCAGGAACATCAATATTCTTAACATCCACAGAGATATTAAAATGTAGTTTACCAGTAGATCTTGGTTCTGCATAAATCTTATTATCTATATAGTCATGATCCAAAGCACTTTGGTGTGATCTGGTTTCTATATCAACTACAGATACTGCTGTACCATCATTAAGATCACCAACATAACGTCCTTTCTTACGACCACCACCATCTAAACGCAATGAACGCATGTTGGTAGAAGTAATAGGATGTTCGTTAATCTCACGAATATAATGTACCGAATAAGAAGAAAGCTTAGTCAATAACTGGATCATTGCTTTGTGTGTATTATACAAAGAATTCACTTTAACGTTATTTAAACCAGTTGCTTTTTTCCAGATGTCATTTGCCAATTTTAAGAAGTCAGTTCGATTGTGTACGTCTTTTAAATTTAAAGAAATAGAATCTAGAAACTGAGTGAACGTCTGCATTCCTGGTTTTCTAAAAGAAACCAATTTAGTAGCATAAAGTCTATAAAATTGCATTTCTTTATAAGCACGTCCATCTAAATGCTCATCTTGATTAACCCGATCAATACCTTCGTTTAATCGTTTAAACAATTCATTTGCTTGTTCGTAAAATGAGAACGTGTCGACAATTGGACGAATCTTCATGTAGTGGGAATCGATAAACGTATTCCATTCTTTATCTAATAAAGCTTTATCAGGAACACAGTTATCTAATTCTTTCTTAGAAGGTTTCTCTAGTCGAGGAATGATACCGATTGTATAATCAGGAATACAGTTTTCTTTAATGTCGTAATAACGATAGATACAATAAGTATAAAGCAATAAAGCATCTCTACCGGATAATGGAATTAACTCACCAGTCAACGGATGGTTTACCATGATGTATGCTTTATACAATCCACGAGAAGCCATTTCAATCCATGTATCTACTAAGGCTCGTTCTAATGTAAATTGTTCAGAACCAGAATAGTCGATTGCTTTAGATTGAAGAATCTTAGTTTTAATAAAAGAATCTAAAGAACCAGAAGTGTCTTTACGAGCAATGACTTCTAGATTTTCTCTTTCTTTTACGTTATAAGGGGCAAGAGGATCTTCTTTATCCAACATGTCTTTCAATGAAAGAGTATCTAGTTCTGGAATGATGTACTCTAAACCATTTAAGGATACTTTTTCAAACACTGGAGTGACTTTAGCCGTATCAACAATGTCTTCATCTTTTTGCAACATGTTGTATTCAGAAATAGGTAAATTTCTTAAAGTTAAAATCTTTTGAATCAACCATTTCTGAGTATGTCGTTGACCAACGTATCTTTCTACCCAACGAATATTTTTATAGAATATAATTGCTTGTTTAGGTGTTAATTGATCTAGGTAAAAATCTAAGAAACCATGAGATGCTAAGAATCGACGATAATGATAAGAATGCGCTTCATTGGTTAGACACATCTCTAAACGAATAGTCATCAATGCTTCTACTAACTTAGGATAAAACGTACCCCAGAAAGCAATATTAAAATAACGATTGTTAAGATTATACTGGCTTTGGTACCATCGGTTATACATGCCGTATATCCAATCCTGCAATCGTTCCATTAATGTATATTCGTTACTTTCTACGAATGATTTATCGTAAGATAAGATCGTACCTTCTTTTGCTTGAATGGCTACGTCTATATCTACTGGATTTAGAATGCCTTTAATCAACAATTCTTTATCAGGATAACGTTCAACCAACTCTTCGTATTTCTTAGTACCGTAAGAATATTCTTGTCTTGTCGTACGGTGTATTTTTAAGTTCTCTTTATTGAATATGATTGTCTCAGTCGTATCCATTGATACGACTGTCATTGGTGTATCCGTTTCATGATATTCACCAGAGATATGCTTATAATAGATCCATGTATCTGGACGATATTCGTCTACAGCATCCATGTATCTTGTTTTCACACGAACAGCGTTATTCATGTCGTGTGCTTGGTATTCTGACTTAATGATCATTGTCGATACCAAGCCTATATTTTTATCAATATAGACGCTGTAGTGATAATCGAAATCAGGTAACATAGCCTTTTGACCTTTTACTATAAATTAACCACTGTTAAGGATAAATAACAATGGATAACCAGTTATTTGAAAATATTGTACTGCAACTAAAAAATAGAAGTGGTGCAGCTAATATAGATGATGCTTCAATTAAAGAAAACCCATCGGTATATGCCTTAATTGCTAAGCTTAACTCTTCACGAGAAGAAGAATCTTTTAAAAATGATGGTGAACTAGCCAGTACTACTCCTGACTTAGATTACATGCTGGGTATCTCTTCTGAAAAAGCACAAGAGATTGATGATAACGAAACCATCATGCAGTTGCTTCCAGACATGGAGCGAGCTGCTCAAATTCTTTGTAGTTATATTCTGTCTCCAAAATACTTAATGAAGCCAGAATTACAAATCAGACCTCCGCGTAACTTATTCCCACAAAATACCATTACAGTTATTACTGATGAAATTAAAAAGTACTTTAAGAAACACTTTGATATCGAAGGCAAACTTTATAAAATGCTTTACGATATTCTTTTCTTAAAAGGTGCTTATATTACGGCAGTCATTCCTGAATCATCTTTGGATGATATCATTAATGGTGATCTTGTAGAAAATAGTCGAGAGTCATATACCGTTCAGTTATCTAGAGAATCTTTGTCTCATGTTAATAACTTACTAGATAGTAATAATCGACCATCTCGTGGATTCCTAGGTGATCCTGGTTACGGTTCTGAAACTAAAAATAAATTAGTGAATCGACCTATGTTGGCTCGTGAGTCTGTAGAGGTTCATTTCGGTAATACTGATACTGATACAGACAATACCGCTCACAATAGTTTTAGATCTTCTAATTACGCTACTGTAATTAAACCACCTACAAGCATAGAATTTACCTTACCGGCAGAGTATGCTAAAACTCATAAAGATGCGGCAAATGCTAAAGTAAATAATTCTAAAGAGGTAAACATTTCTAAAGAGGGTGTGTGGAAAATTGATCTGTCAGGTTGTAAAGATACCTTGATTGAAGTAACTGACGATTTAAATATATTACGTCAATCAGCTGTTAAGAAAGAAATCCTTTCTCAAGAATCTCGTCGTATGGCGGGTATTCCTACTGGTTTTCAGTCAACCAGTTTAGATAAAGAGATAGTTTCGGATAGAAACATTATTGATAAAATCTTTAGACGAATTGATGATGTAAATAGTTATCGGACTGACGCTCTTGAACTGAAGAAAATGAAAACTTCAGAACAAACCGCACGTGAAGATCTTGATGAACCTTTGTTCTTGAATTATCCAGTGGAAGCGGTTGTTCCTATTTTTAAACCAGGTTCTCCTTCAGAACACGTAGGATATTTGGCACTACATGATGAAGAAGGTAACCCTCTTTCTAAGGCTAAACCAATTAACTATTATCGTGAATTGGCTAATGGCTACAACAGTCGTCAAACAGCCAGTACTATGGCATCTTCCTTGATTCAACAGGGTAAGACGATGTTTGAAGGTTTCTCTAATAACTTAGATGAATCGCGCCAATTGGAAATGTTGTCACGTATTCATTCTAATGCCATTATTAAAGATATTCTGGAACGTTTGAAAAATGGTCTTTACGGTAAAAACTTAGATGTAGGTGATTCTTCAGAAGTATCACGCATTATGTTCTATCGTGCTTTACGAGGTCAACGTACTCGTGTACTGTTCATTCCTAAAGAAATCATGTCTTACATGGCTTTTGATTACGATAATCGTGGTTTTGGTATTTCATTATTGGATAACATGAAAGTGTTAATCTCTTTGCGTATCCAATTCATGCTCGCTCAATTACGTGCAGGCATCATGAATTCCATTCCTGAAACATTAGTAACCTTACGTATTGACGAGAAGGATCCTGATCCTCGTAAGACTATTCAAATTGCTAATGTGATGGCATTACAATCACGATCTAACTCTGGTTTGATTATTGGTGCTTCTAATGTACAGACTATTGAAGATAGGGTGAATCAATCTAATATCCGTATGGCTATCGAATCCGATAACCCTAAGATTCCTCAAATTGGTCACGATATCTCTCGTACGACTGCCGATATTCCTGCTCCAGATAATGACGTTGCAGAAGGTATTAAACGAGATACCATCATGGGTACAGGTCTGACTCCGGATATGGTGGATAACTCTTTATCTACTGAATTTGCAGCCAATGTATTACAAGGTAACTTTATTACTAACTTAATTGCTTTCCAAAAACAAGATCGTTTTAATCCTTTATTAACTGATCTTATTCGTAAAGCAATTGGTGTGTCCCCTTATCTTTTAAAACGTTTACGCGAAATTATTAAAGATAACTTAATCGAGATTATCGAGAATATTCGCGAAGCATCTGGTGATAAGACACTAACTACTGAGGGTATGTCTAAGTCAGCAATTAATGTTTTGGTAGACGGTATTGTAGATAAGTTTGTTAGTAGCTTGGAAGTTAATCTTCCTGCTCCTCCTAACGATAACCATGAGTCTAAAGCAGAACAGTTATCTCAATACGAAGAACGTGTAGATAAAGCGATCTCGTATGTCATCAGTCAAGAGATCATCCCAGAAAGTTTAATTTCTGAAGATGGTGTGAACATGGTAGATGAGTATGCTGCTATTGTTAAAGGCGACCTGTTACGTTCTTGGATGTTAGAAAATAACTACATGCCTGAAATCATGGATTATATTACCATTGCTGAAGATGGCACGCAAACCTACGAGAAGAATAAAGCGATTCGTGAATTGTCTATTAAGACAATTAAGGCGATGACTGAATTCTTTAAAGGAGGTAAAACGATTGCCGAATCTACATCTGCTGTATTGAAAGCTAACGATATGGCTGGTGAAGGTGATGATTATTCTAGTTCTAATAATAAATCTAGCGATAACAATGAAGGCGGCGGTGATGAGTTCGGTATGGAAGAAGACTTCATGGGTGATGAGTTTGGTAAAGGTAACCAAGATGAAAACCAAGAAGGCGGTGATTCTAATTTAGGACCTGACTCTTCTAAAGATGGAGCTTCTGACTAAAAAAGAAGTAATTCAAACTAAAAATAGCTTGCTACCCTAGGGAGACCGAATGGCCTCCCTAGGGATTTATGCTCGCTGTTTTTTATAGACCCTAATTTTAATTGGTAGGTTAATTAAATCTAATAAATTATTAAATTTAAAAAGTTGTCTATTTCATAGAAATCCTTATTGGAAAATCAAACCATTTGTTTATCTTACTAGATTTATACGTTTTTGTATAGATCATGAAATATTGTAATTTATCTTTTTCGTATCTAAACTTAAGTGCTGATACGAATCCTTTTGAATGTTTACCAAGTAATGCAGTCAATAATCCAATATCAAAAGAGTTTCCTAAAATGTCAACGATCTTTTGAAGATGATCGTTAATTTGGTTAAGTGTACTAATGAATTTTTCATTCTTAGTATATCTTGCTAAATAAGGTGTTTCGAAATGAATCGTACGATTTACTGGATAGGGTGAATAATCCAGTCCGACATACTTATCATTAGCAAGTTTGTCCATCTTCCAAAAAGCTTCTTTGAGATGATGACATACCAAATTAAAGTCTAGGACTACATTGGTGTATTTCTTTTTACGTTCGTCTGGAATGGTTTCTAACTGTTTAAAGAATTCCGATTCCTTAAACTTCAAATCAGACTGACGAATAAAACGAGCGATCTCTAATTGTTCCTTTAATTCCAAAGAGGTATTAAAGATAACTGGATCCTTAGGCGTGAGTTTACCCATTGATTTAATTCTTTATTGAGTTGATGTCATAGGGACAGAGTTAAACTGCCCCTATTCCATTAGTTTAAAATACGAATATAAATCCGATTTTCAGATTTATAAGTACTATAACCTTTAATCGCCTCAATTAAGAAACCATCTTTAGTAATGATGTAGAATTCCTTAGCTTGTGGTTCAGTACGATCAATAAGATTAATCAAGAACGTATTCAATTCTACATAATCGTCTTCAGACAGCTCAAACCAGCGATTCTGGCGACTTTCTTGGTCTGGACCTACTACGCCTTCAAATTCATTCATCTCTTTATCTACGACCAATACAGAGCCAGCAACAGGCAATACGGAAAGATAACGAGATTCTTCATCATCGTGCAGCAATACTCCATCTTTCAGGAATTCTTCGCTGATGAAGTTTTCAAACATTTCTTTCAAGGAAAGTTTATATTGTTCTTCACGACGAGGATTAGGAAGGATTTGGGTATTCTCAACATCTTTGTAAATGTTGATACTGCATGTAACACGCACATTAGGAAGACCACATTTAACCATTACCCGATTATAATTACGATCCAGTAAATCTACCAAACGTTTAGCCAGAACAGGTTCGGCTTCTTTGATAGGTTTGTAAATGGTTTCGTAAAAATCATCCATGGTTTCACATTCTTTAATCAATGCCAATGTATCATTTTGGCGTTCTTTACAGAATGTGGTGTTGCTGGTAACCACACGATAAACCGCTGCTTTAGAATCAGGACGGTATTCTTGATGACTTACCAAGCAAGCACTTACCAATTCATCCAGATTCAATACTTCACGAGTAGTACCATCGTAATCCACATTAGCGAATTCTTTCTCTTCTTCAGAAAGTTTTGCTAATTGTTCTTTCAGCTCTTCGTCAGAAAGTCTCAAGTTGTCAGCCGCTTTAAGCAGATCAGTATCACCATGGGTTTCGCTATACGGAATACCTGTTTGGTAAGTTCCTTCTACAGGAAGATGAGTTGGGATAATGTGGTTTTTACGTTCCATGATTTGTCTTTCATCAAGTTTGTATGTTTTCTGTACAGGATAGTTAAAACGGTCAAGAATGAAGTAATAACCACGTTCAGTATACTTGGTCATTGTCCAAACATTCCAGGATGGGTTACGGAATGCTACTGGCTCACGATAATACTTACCTTCAGCCGAATAGTTCAGGTAACCTACGTACTCGTTACCTTCTTTAACCCATTCAATTTCATCATCGTATACAGGATACAAATCGCGAGGAACAAATTCACAACGATGTTCGTCTAACTCTTCATTACCTTCTACCCATACATCCAGATCCTTTTCAGGAATTGCCATCCAGTTAGTATTAATAACGCGATTAGGTCGACGTTTCAATACACGAACAGGTACGTTTTCTGGAGGTGCATTTTCAGGATAATCGTACACTGCCAAAGGATCATCTTCAATCACTGCTTCTACTGGTTCAATAGGCAGACTGCTTGATGGTTGCTCATCAAAATCAACCACACTACTTGTATTGACTTCAGTAACACCATTACTTACTGGAGAATGACTGATCAGTTCGTAATACGGTTTATCTGTTTGGATTTGGCCAACTTGAATAGATGCTTCTTGAATGGCGTTCTGTACTTTTTCTGGATCTTCCATGTCACTGATGAACTTTTGATGTTCTTCTGGTGTTTTGGATACGGTATCGACAAACATCTTCTCTAACGAATTATCTGCTTGTTGATTACGTTCTTCCTTACGTCGCAATTCATCTTCTCTTACTCGGCGATTATGTGCCTCCATTTTGAGACGCATTTCTTCCAAGGTTTGTTCTTCTTTACGTTTAGAAATCTCTTCATCAGAATAACCAGTATTGATGTAGTAGTTGAATTTGAGTTCTCTACCAGAGTTACGATTACCGATATTGAAGAATGCTTCTTGTGCTTGGTTTTCGGTAAGGGTATTAGAAGTACTACTTGGTTGAGTAGCGTTGTTACCCATTAAATTCATATCCATATTTGCAGTATTAGCCGCACCTGGATTAGAAATGGTCATGGCAAAGCCGCCGCCATATTGTTGCGGTACTTGTTGCTGTGGGTAACCTTGCATCATCTGTGGTTGCATTGGTTGCATTTGACCATACATGTTCATTTGAGGTTGTTGGAAACCCTGCATTTGCATGTTATTACCAAATGGCATTTGCGGCACTTGTTGCATTGGTTGCATTTGTTGGTTACCCATCATTTGTTGTTGATAGAACGACAACAAGAATCGTTGATCACCATCGCGATAATTCACATACATACCTGCAGCTTGTTGCATTGCTTGATGTGTGTTAATATCTGGAGCTGGAGTGATGTTGTGGGTACCGTAATTGATCGCAAAGAATGCTACGTAGTCGTTGTACACTTCGTAAGCCAAATTAACCAGGGAATTATAATCCTCTGGATTAAACTTACCTTGCAGATACAGAGATTCTACGCGATTACACAATGTATTAAATACATCTTGATAGTACTTAGCATCTACTTGCATTTTTTGTACCAACAATTGACGTGCTGGAGTATCAGCACCCATTACTTGTTGATCCAAGCATTGTTTAATAACATTTTGCTTGTGTTGTGTATATTGATTATACATGATTAGTTTCCTTTAAAGTTAGTCTTGTCCTAATTTATCACGCAAAGAAGACATGATTGGCTCTAGCTCTTCATTAGGAATGATGGTTAAATCATCAGACAGTTTAACAAACAAGTTAATACGGTTACGACCCGCTGGGTCTGCTTTAGCCATATCCAAAGCAGCACCTACTTCGATCAAAGATGCATTTAGTTTATTCTCTGGAGAACTTACATCGAAAGATGTTTTAGATGTACGTAGTTTATCCGATTTCTCTTGTGGAACGACAATACGTCCTAATTTCAACAAAGGTAAATCGGTTGGATCTTCTACAGGAATAATCTCTGCATGTTCTTTAATGCGCATGATTTCTTCTGGACGGATATTACCCAAGATTTTACGAATATCGTCATCCTTAATCACTTTATTCGGATCTCGTTCTTGTTCAATACGAAGACCATTTAATTCAAAATAGCATCGGTTAATTGCTTTAACAATATTGAACAGAAGAAATTGCAATACTTGTAATTGTTTTCCGTAGAATGAATTAGATGTTGCAATCTTATTCACTTCAGAAACCATTACATTGAAGTTTTGTACGATGAAAATAAACAGCTTATAGACAGAATCGATTTGACTAAAACCAATTCGTTTAAAATCATCATGCACCATCTCGTCAACATATTCATCCAAAGAGATCATGTGTTTATCCATTGCATTCTTGATGACTGCATAATGCTCATCTGAAGAACGGATAGACTCACCCAACATTAATCTCCATAAATCGATATTGTTAACAGTATCTGGATTCATTCGTTTAGGACTTGGGAAATGTTCCAAGACGTAAATCAAAGTACCCAGTACTGATGGTGCGGTGGAAATGTTTTCGTACTGTTGACGAGGTACCAAGAATAAATATTGCATTGGCGTGTACAATCCATAAGCGTAAGATCGTGCTGGTTTCTTACCAGTCGATTCTACCACTACCCAATCTTCTTTTGGGTATTTATCTGGATTTTGTTTAAACTCATCAACATTTACCATTAAGACATTACTAAAACCAAACAGCTCTAGTGTCTTGGTCATTCCGTATTTACAGCAAAGATAATGAACCAAGGTAGGTTTCATTTTTATCATTCGACCACCTGAGTTACTATCTGATTCTTTATGGTGAATCTTAGAAAAGTAAATTGGAACGTATTCTCTTACTCCATCTACTACGATTTGAGAAACGAATCGCTCAAACCACAGTTTTGTCTTAATCAGTTTTACAAAAATACTATTTGGTTTAATTGTCATAATCCCGTCTGCAACTACAGGTGACACAACATATTTCACACCATTCATGTGCATGAATCCATGTCGGCTGATGAACGGTAAGTAAATGTATTTTTGCATAGGTGTTCCATTAAATTCAAAATGGAACACATACATCCGAATATCATTACGATTAATATCGTAACGACGAATATTATTTAAAGCTCGTGTTTGATATCGATATCCTTCTAGTGGTGTTGCTTTACGAAGACCAATATAGACTAACCCTTTAGGGAATGAAGCTGAGTTAATACGTAACACCCGATCAATGAATGCGGGAATCTTATTAGATTCACTATAAGACAAACCATCACCGATCCTTGGATCGATGACAGGCGTATTGTCTTTAATGAATTTATTTAACAAGGGATTCATGCAAATGTTCCTTTATTAAGTTTGGTTGGAGGGGTCAATATAATAGTATATTACTAATATTTATTTACTTCTAACCAAACATGCCTCTTACTTGATTGATGGTCTGAGGATTAATAGAAGATAACATTTGTAGAGCGGTTCCTAATTTAGAAACAGACGGACTAGCTGTTGCCGTACCAAATAACTTGAATACTGTACCCAGTATAGACGATACTCCAGATATCATCGATAACCAGTTATTACTAATTTGCCGTTCATTCTCTATTTGCTTATGTCCCAACTTACTTTCCAACTCAGCAATCTTCATCCTTAATGCTAATTCAGCACTATGGATATCACCTTGTCTTAAGTGGCGTTTATGCTCAAGATCCTGAATGCGATCATTCTGGTCTAGTATTCTTTCTCTTAATTTGTACTGACGATCACTAATCCTTTCATCTAATTTGTATTCTCTTTCTTCATTACGATCTAATGCATCCATTAACCGTTCGTTTAGTTGATGGTTTTTATTATCCATCTTCTCACGATGATCCAATTCACGCATCACGCGTTTATGTACTGCATCTTCTACAAACTCTTTAAATTTCAAAGTAAGTTCTACATTCTTAGCTTTGGCTAATTCCTCTTTATGCTTATTCTCGAGAATGGCAATTTCTTTCTTTAATTCCATCATCTCCATTTCATGTTTGGTTTTTAATTTAGTTAATTCTATATCAGAATTGTAATTGCGAGCTTCATCGTAAGTTCTGAAAATAGATAATTCAGAAAGCTTATTACGATCATCTAATTCAATAAACTCATTGACCGTATATTGGTTACCATTTTCATCATCGGCTGTTCCAATATAATGCAATCCTTCTTTTTCACCTGGTAATGGTTCTCTAGATGAAAACTTCTGGATATATTTACCGAATTTACGATACATGACAATAGGATTAGCAGATACCAAACGAATACTTTCTAACTGTTCGTTTTTATCTAGTGTATCTTTCACCATCTTGAATATTTCAGATGGAATGCTTTGACTATTTGTGGTGATAGCTGGATGATATACTCGTTTATGGGAGATGTCGTCAAATGTCAGTGAAATATCTAAAGCATTATCGTACAATACCTGTCTGTTACGAATATCTTCTTCTGAAATAAAGAATACCATATCGTCACAGACTTCACCATCTAACAAGCTTTCGTAATTACGAGCAGGTTTTCGATTAGAGAAGTAAGGCGCCCATCGATTACGGATTCGCTGATAGAATTCTAACATAATAGGATTACTATCGAGAATGGTTTTCTTTTCTGATTCGCTCATTTCATCGAATACTTTAAAGTATTCGAAGATATGTCTGGCATTCCATCCATTTGTATTAAACCGAAGAATGATATAAACACCTTTACCATTTACTGGTGTAACTTTATATCGTTCTGCAACATATTCTGGCGTTGGATATAGTGGTACAACAATACCTGTTCGTTCTGCCACAAGAACAACATCTGAAGTACAATTTAAGTATTCTTTAGTAAACTTGTATCTACCTAGTAAGCCGTTTCTTTTATCACGAACATGGCTAGAAGAGATAGACAAATCAAATCCAATAGCATCATCATAACCGCAATGAATTCTTTTGGCATAATTGCCTTTAGAAATATTATTTAAAGACATGTTCATTTTATACTTCCTCTTATTTAAAATGAAAATAAAACTTATAGCTATAAGCTTTTAAAAGCTAAAAGCAAGGGATCCATTTTAATAATATAGGTCTGTATAATGTTTAAATAAAAAGACATAAATAAAATATTCCTCCTACCCTTTTACAGGTAGGAGGAATAGATTATCTATTTAAAGATTAAGATTCGTAGCTGTCGATACCGGCACGGATTACAGAACCCAGTTGGCTAACTTCGCCTACCATGTAAGAACAGAAAGAAGCACCTGGTTCACGCAGGATGTTCAGAGCACCACGGATCCATTTCAGAGCAGATACCAAAGCTTTTTGAACGACGCTGCCAGAGAATTTAGATTTGACAGCCAAAGCAGTTTTGATAACAGTCAACTGACGTTGTACTTTTTTGTAGAATGCAGCAGTAGAATCCAAATGTTTCTTCAGTTTAGAACATTCTTCGCACAGTTGAATCAGACCTTCTGAAGCTGAAACCAGTTCAGCCATTTTAGGTACTTTGATTTCCATGCGTTTATCAGTAATACGATCTAATTTAGCCAGACGGAATTCCAAACGAGGAATACCACCGATAGCTTCTTTAGCAGTATTATTAGCAGCTTGAACAAAACCTTTCAGTTTGTTATCGGCCATCAGAGCAGAAGCAATGTTACCCAAACTAAAATACTGAATACTTGCGCCAGATTTAGCAAACTCTTGCAGAGAAGGATAAATCAAAAGAACAATACGGTTACCTGGCAATGGTTTAGAACCTTTAACTGCTTCACTAGGCTGCAAAGTAACACCATAACGACTAATTGCTTCTTTGCTCAAATCTTGATCTACGAACGGAGCACAAGACAAAGCAAATTGAGTTACAGCGTCAACACCTTTCTTAACGAAGTCCAAAGAACCAGAAGCAGCTGCTTGAGCAAATGCTTTGATGTCCAAGTTTCGCAAACTATCCAAACCAGAAGAAACAGCATTTTTAGCTTTATAAGCGGCACTGGAAACACCGTCTTTAACAGCACCAGCAGCATCTTTAGCAGATTGTACAACGCCTTTGTCCATAACATGACTAGCACCATTGTAAAGAGCCGCAGCAGAAGCCAACAAACCACCTTCAGCATTTTTACGAACGCCATCGATCAAAGATTCAACATCGTTTTGGATCTTCATTGGCAGCCAATTAGTGGTCAATTCGGTAGCTACTTCACGCAAGTTACCGATAGCTGGGAGCAGACCAGCGTCAGTCTCATTACCATAAACTGCTTTAACTGCAGGAGTAGTGATCATTTCATGACCTTCTTTCAGTTTAGTGAAAGAAGACTTCTCTTTAGCGTAATCACGCAGTTTTTCAGCAGTTTGTTTCATTTTATCGAAAGAGCTGAACAGTTTATTCCAGATGTTCACACCTTGTTGAATAACCCAGTTAACACCTTCAATGATAGACTGAATGATTTTGGTCAGCATGTTTTTAGCAGCTTGCAAGATAGACTCTTGAGTCAAGCTGATCGCGCCTACAGTAGAGAAAGACTCTTTAGAGTAATCCAAGTTAGGAATATCGCGTTTGTCCCAACCCAAAGATTTACCGATGTAGTTAACGTGTTCACGTACCAATTCGGCATGAGCCATATTTACGCCATTACCGTAACCGATAGTGTATTGCAAGTTGTGAATCAGAGCTTCAGTAGCAACAGCTGCTTCTTCAGCGTCGTCGATTTGTTCTTCGATTGCTTCTACTTTAGCATTTTCGTCATCAACAGTTTCAGATTCACCTTGAACTTCCAACAGTTCAGTTTCCAGTTCGTTAGAATCTACAACTTCTTCACCTTCTGGGGTTTCAGTTACAGTTACTTCAGTTTCAGTAGTTTCAACTGGAGTTTCAGCAGGAGCTTCTGCAGGAGTATCTACTTCAGCTTCAGGAGCAGTTTCGGTAATAGTTTCAGCGTTTTCGCCATCAGCGCTCAGGTTGGTAACAAATGCGCCAGCTCGAGCCAAATCGTACAAAGACATAGACATTTTTTGTAATCCTATATTAAAAAAAATTGTTTAATGAAAAGCTTTTGATTAAAAAATCTTAAAATAACAAAAATGTGTATTTTAAGAGCATTTTACCATATAATAGAGAGAAATTTCTTTCTCTCTATTACATTTTATTTAGATAAAAAAGAAACACCGAGACTGAATTCATCAACAGCACGGTTATAAAGAGCTTCCAGAATACCTACGAAACGCTCATTAAATTCTTTTTGTTCAGTTACTTCGGCATGGTTATGGCGAGTATCGATAAACAAGATACGTGACAAGAAAGAAGATTTGTCTGGATTCTTATCCAAGATTTCTTTAATTTGTTTACAGAAACCCATCCACAATTCTTTATCGGTCATTGGGATGTCAATATTGACTCCTTGACCTTGACCTACAGTGTTTTTAATTTGGTTAGTAAAGCCATTTTTCCAAGAACGGAAGTCCAATGGGAACAGCTCAAGTTGACGACCAGTACGCAAATTATTGATGTTACGGCGCAATGTTTCTACAAGCGTTTTCTCATCACCTACTTTAATAGATTTAAAGAAGCTCACGTCTTTAGCTTCAAACGGCAAATATACCGATTGCTTCATGGTCAGGTTATTCCAAAGCTGACTAATGGTACCACCACCTGCTTTGTTAGCAACTGCTACTTTAGCAAGGTTCATGTTTACTTCTTGGGATACTTCCAAAGATTCACGAGAAATACTTGCTACACGAGCTTTAATACGGTTAATACGGTTATCTTGAATCATTTGTACGTTTTTCAACAAACCAGAGATTTGTGATTCTACAGAACAAATCAATTCTTGAACCATATGGGTACGGTCAGCAAGTGTTTGATGAGATTCAACAGCCATTACCAATGGTACTGGTTCTTTCAAGTTATTATCCGCATATGCTTTGGAAATGTCACTGTAAGCACGTACCAAAGATTCTTGGTCAATTTTCACTTTATGTTTAACAAACATACTCAGTGTGCGATTTACAGCTTCCAGAGAAGCGATGGTTTTCAGAGCATCACCAATCAGAGCATCTTCAGCACCTTCTACATCAGTACTGGACTCATCTGATTTTTCTTCAGGACCATTTTGTACTTTACCATCACCTGCTACATTTTCAGGTTCTTCTGGGTTGATATCTTGAGGCTCACCAATAGGTGTTTCATCAATAGTGTGTTCTTCACGAGATAAGTCTAGCAAACTAGCCATTGCCTTATTCCTTTCTTAATTAAGTTTTTCTACCAACTTTCTATTAATCTCTTCGAGACGCTCGATCATTAAGTTATAAGCTTCTTGACCGAAAGTATTGCGAAAAGATTCTCTTGACAAATGTAGGGGCAATGGAGCTTCCATTTTACCTTTATTAAATGCCATCGTTACTCGTTGGTTAAATAAATTTAAAGATTCATGATCTAAGACTACTTCCTCTTCTTGCATGAGTTTAAGATTGTCTTTAAAATTCTCTAAAGACTCTACTACATCCAAAAGAGTTTTAACAGCCTCTGCATTATCACGATTTTCAGAAATATCAGTGTTAATTTTTTCAGGTTGTTCTTCTGGGATATTTTCCACAGAAGGATGTTTTTCTACTTCTTCTACATAATCTTCAGAATCAGTAGCTAAATCCAACAAACTCATTTCTTACCTACTTTCTTAATAAAGAGTCTTGTACCTAACAAGACTACTTTTTCTTTATTATCCATAATTAAATCTCTCTACGAATAACCAAAGAACCATACATGGCATTAAGGTAGGTAATCAACAAACCAACACCACCTTTTGTCATACACTGACGAATAAAGTTAATCGTATTATCTTCGCTAGGTTGTCCAAAGATATATTTAGAAAAACTTCCACTACTGCTATTAAAGCCAGTATTGTCATCCGTACGTTTAGTCAAAGAACCGTCATTTTGACGATTATTGTATTTTTCAGTCATGTAGTCTTTAATCAGTTCTAAGTGATAAGACAGTGGGAACATAGGTCGTTCATCCGGATTTGCTCGAATACCTACATCGCGCATAATGTCGCGAATCATTTCCCAAGCATGACGATTACAATAACCACTGTTATAAGCGGTTTCGAATAAAGTATAGTAATCTTTAGAAAGAAGATTCAAGGCTAAATTAATAACAGAATCAGTATTCCTGAACGCGGCTTCAGAAGAACCTTCAAACCATTCTGGATGATCAGTATACATTGCGTATACATAATCCACATCTTCAGAACCAGTGGCTAAACCAACAGTATGTGTTGGTGTATTAGACACGGTATTGATTGTGCGAATACCCATGTTGTTGACTTGCCAAACATCATTCAAACCTAAACGTTTAAACGGTGTATGGTAAGTGTTGGTTGGATTGTGTGCTGGCGTTACCTTACAGATAGAAAACGGAACATTGATTTCTGATTTATTTTCTTTTCTGTAAGGAATATCAAGAATTGCTTCTGGGTAAGAATTCATCATCTTAACATTCCTTTATCGGTTAGTAACTGGTGCCTAGTGCACGTTTTTCGTATTTATCGATTTCGTATTCTAACTTAGCCATACGCTCATGAGCTTTCTCTCGTTGTTTCTCGAGATAAGCATCACCAGTACCACTACTAATTACTGAATTCATGTAATCAATATCAATTTTAATTGATTCCAATTCTTCTTTAGAAAGTTTGTAACGGTAGTTTTGATAATCCACCCAAGCCATTTGGATGTAGTACAAGATGTTACCGGTAGTAGTGAATCGTTGCAATGCACCTGTTGGGTCCAGACGGTTTTGATTGAACATTTTCTTCTCAGAACCGTCTTCACTGATCGCAACTTCTGGAATACCACGAACCATACGTTCTAAGTTTTTCAGGTCTACTTTACCCAAAGAATCAATAGCACGATAAAAGTTCATCATGTTCTTTTTAATATATTCATCTTGTGGTTTAGAAATAGAACGACTAGCAGGGATACCACCTACTTCTTCTAAATGGTAAGCCATGAAGTAACGAATATATTTCGGTACGAAAACCACCAAGAAATCAATCGTTTCACCCAAAGCCATGATTTGTGCCAAAGGATAAGTAATAGAGTTACGGTCAGTCTTCTCTGGGAAGTACTTGGAAACCATGGCGATCAGTTCATTAATAATCTTTTCGGCATGGAGTGTAACATTACCTAAAGCTTCAAACAAACCTTGACGTTCAGTATTGTTACCATAGTGACGACGAATGTTGTGCAAAGTCATTTGATAACTTTTACTGTTTGAAAAATCAATATTGCGTGTTTCTTCGATTGCAATAGAAACAGCTGGAATAGTTGAATCACGCAAACGAGAACGAGTATCTTCCAGAATGTCGGAAATATCGTTGGATTTAAAAAAGTTAGTAATACCATCAAAAATGGCAGAGAAACTAAATGCTTCTCGAGCTAATTGTACATCTTGATTCATGATAACCTCATTGATGGTTTAAATAATAGGGGCAGAGCCTTGAGACATCAATTTAAACACGTCCATGTCGAAATTAGGGGATTCTGATTTTTTCTTCAGGTACTGCATGGTGATTTCTGAAACATCATCCAAACCATGGTTGTACAAGAATACACGTTGATAATCAGGATTATAGACGATCAGAGTCATGCAACCTGATTCAGCCATAAACTTATCACGAGCACGTTTATTAGACAAACGAGCACCAATAGTGGCTTCTACACGTGCCGCAGTCATGTCAGAAATAATCCAAGTATTCGCCACTGTACCTACAGAGAATTCACCAGTTAACAAAGAAGAAATTTGATTGTTTTTATTCTTCTTATAAGTTTGTTCGTAATAACCAGTCGTATCTTCAACCAAATGACGGCGGTGAGCTTCTACCAAATCACGACAAGAGATCCAGTCCCATGCTGATTGAATTTGGTCGCGATCCCAGAAAGCAATCCAACGATCACGAAAAGAAGTAGGCTTCTTAGAAATACCGGCAATAGCCGCAATAGAAGTAGAACGAAGACCAACCAAAGTAGGTTTCAAGAGCATGGTAATGTCTGCTTTAACATTGTCACGAGACAAAGATACATTCAGGAGACGACCTACTGCCAAGTTTTGCATTTCGTTAATATCTTTGGCATTAGATTGTGCGTTATTACCTACTAGTTCGGATTCTGGTTTTTCTTCTTCAGGTTGATTAATACCCAAAGCTTTGTCTACTTTAGAATCGATATATTGGCGTGCTTTATCCAGTACATATTTACCAGCTGCAGAGGCCGCAGCAGTACCGGCCGTAGCAACTATAGAAGCATTTGTAGCAGCAGGTATATAAACTTCAGCAGAAACTTCAAGATTTACGGTGTTGTAAGCATGTGCTACCGCTTCAGTACCATATTCCAATGCAAGTGCATCAAAGTGCTCCATAGAGGCAATCACATCACCCAAAGACTCACGAGAAAGTGCATAAACACCTTGGAATTTTTTAGGCAAATCAGGAATAGATGATTCAATGCTGAGTTTAGGAGAACTTAAAGTATTTTTCTTAATTTCTTTAGCCAAATGTGGTAAGTATGACTGATGGGAAACAACTAAGCCATCAACAGCCGCACCAATACCACTACCAATTACTCCGGCTGCATTATTATAAGCAGAACGGTTAGGCGAGTATTTACCTACCATGCGACCTACAGACACACCATTAATAGTATTATCAATAGACAGGGCAAGAATATAATAAGCCGCGTAGTTAGACATAGCGGTTTGAACCAAAGTCTGCATGTTCTGGTCATTCAGAATTTCACGTTCAATGGCGATGGTTGGTCGAAGCTGCAACTCTTGAGAGTATTGGCTAAGAGATTTAGCAGACACGTTATTTGCGTCTGACATAAGCAATCGCGCTGCATTGCTTTTTAAGGTATCGCCAATGTGTCGTACGGCTGTTAATCCAGAATCGACTACATTAATCATTTTGTTTTCCTTTTTAATTTAAACAATAAAAACTAGTTTTTAAAGAAAGTCTAATCATGACCATCGATATTACACAGATCGGAGATTCTAAATTTAGTATCAACGATATCCTAAGTGATAACTACACGGGAACCATCAAAGAAATGATCGACAGTCTTGTTAAAGTAAAACATGGATTCACAGTGAGTGAATCCATGACTGATAGCTTTAGAGGACCAAACATCGTTACTAACGTTCCGATGATTAAACCTAATACAAACTTACCAGGTTATGTTTTCACAGTAAGACCAGACTTAAACATGTCTAAGAATAATCTTAGAATCGATCGTAAAATGGCTCCTCTTTTAACAGATAAAGAAAATTCCATTATGCGAGCAATTCGATGTATTCTTGGTCCTCAGTGCATGATGCCGATGCCTGGATTCCCTAATCGATCAGAACTCATGCCTTATATTAGTTGCCCTCTAATCGATAAGCGTTATCCTTTTATTGCTATTTCTGATAACAATGTCAGAACATTAACTGGTTGGCCTTCTGGTCAATTAGGTGTTCGTCGTTCGGCAGCAGGTATTCTTAAAGAAGTCCACATCATGGCTGATGGTCCAGCTACTTATAAAGGAGACTTTTCCCTTAACATGAGTTTAAACTCAATGAAAGGTAATCCATTAATGTACTTGTACTATTATTGGATTCTTTATATCGGGATGGTCTATACTCAAAGTTATGGACTGATGCCTTGGCCCGAGTATTTGTCAAACGGACGTATGGATTATACCACACGTATCTATCGACTCATAATGGATGAAACGAAGACTTACGTTACTGAAGCTGCCATGACTGGTTATGCCATTCCAACCAGTATTGATATTGGCCCGTATTTTGATTATCAATCTGATAACTATCGACCTTATGTCGATAAAACAGTAGAAGTTGAATTTGCTTGTTCTGGTGTAGAATACTTAGATGAAATCATCATTAAACAATTTAATCGAACTGTAGAAATGTTCCAACCATTCATGGCTGACAAATACCGCAGTAAGCAATTAATCAAGGTAGATAAACGTTATCAGAAAATCATGAATAATAAAGTATACCCATGGATTAATCCAATTAGTCGTGAACTAGAATGGTGGTGTACTCCTCAGAATTGGAAAAATTCTGCCTCTTTAATACAGTTAGCTGACCTTAATAATCCTTACTTCTAGGAGTTAATGAAAAATGGCTGAAGATAATACTTCTTTAATCGTTAAAAATATAGAAAAGTATGGCAGTAGTCCTGCCATGCTGATGCGTGACTCTCTGACCACGTTAAAAGCAGTACTGAATAATAACCATGGTATTGTTTCTGCAGAAAACCCTGTAGCATTACTCATGGAAATGTCTGCAGTACAAACAGCTGGCGCAATAGGTAAGAGTTGGTTACTTAATCGTCGTCAATATCCTGTTGCTGCAAAAACCCATGAAGATCTTTGGTACCATTTAAGTGATCTTGATTGGGTAGGTGCTTTTGCACTACCGAGTGATGCTACATTTGTCTTAGCTTTCGATTACGACGAATTAGAACAAATCATGTTACCAATGCCTAATGACGACGATGGTCGTTTATTACGTATTCCTAAAGGTATTCGTATCACTGTCGGTAATGTTGACTTTATGTTGGACTACCCTATCAACATTCGTCAGTTACGACATGGTGGTTTCCGTGTCACTTACGATACAGCTGAGAAATCTCCCATTCAGCAATTAGAAAGCAATATCATTGAACACTCCGTAGCGAATATCGATGGAGTAAAACATTTCTTGATCCGTATTCGTTTAATTCAAGTAACTGAAACAATCGTTGAAGATTCCATTACAAGCAATACAACCATTAGCGTCAATAAAAACTTTAACGATCAGTATTACTACGCTCGTGTCTTTACCGGTAATGACGAGACTGGCTGGAAAGAGTTAACTACGACTCATTCACCAGATATCTACGACATCAATAAACTCACAGCGGTACTGAAAGTTATTGAAAATACCAATGACAGTACTTTAACAGTAACAATTCCTAAGATTTATAACGTATCTACTACGAGTAACAATGGCTTGATTAGTAACCGACTGGGTAGCCGTATTCGTGTACAAATCTATTCTACTTTGGGTGAGATCTCAATGAAGTTAGATGAATACACACCTAGTCAATTTAGTTACGATTTCTTTCCACAAGGTGAACGTAAACGTGATTATTCATCTATTGGTGAATATAGTGCTGCATTGAAATCATTACGTAATATGTCCATCTGGTCAGACACATTCATTTCTCAAGGACGAGATGCATTAACATTTGAAGAATTACGTGAACGAGTAATTAATAACACAGTAGGTCCTAATGAGATTCCAGTCTCTAATAATGCGATCGAAGATAAGATTCAAGACTATCGCTTTAACATCACTAAAGCTGTAGATTACGTCACATCTCGTGCTTATTGGGCTGTTCGTGATATGCCTAATCCTGAATCCTCTAAACTGATTACACCTGCTGCTTCTTCTGTAGAAGTTCTGACGACTTCTATTTCAGCATTGATTGGTTCAGGTACGGTTATCGATAATGATGCACGAATAACCATTACTCCAGAGTCTGTTTACTCCATGAAGAATGGTAAACTGTCCATGCTGACTAAATCAGACATTGATCGTATTAAAGAGATGAATTCTGAGAATAAAGCTAAGGCAGTAAATACTAACGAAATGTTCTTCTCACCATTTCATTATGTTGTCGATACTAATCACGACACGATTCGTCTTCGTCCTTATTACTTAGATAGACCTACTGCAAAAACTAAATCATTCATTACGGCTAATGATAAGATTGACATTGCTTTAGGTATTGATCAATATACGATCGAAAGAACCGATAAAGGTTATCGTCTGATCGTTACCATGCAAAGTAATGATGTCTATAAAAAAATGTGGGATGATGATTATTGGGCACAATTATTAATCCATCCTTATAAAGACAAAGGTTATGTTTATCTGGCTGGTAAGTTCATTGGACGTACTCCTGAAAACGAACCAATGTTCCAATTTGATTTAGATACTCGATTCGATCTCGACGAAAACCATAACTTGATTGTTAAAAACATGTCTTTACAAGGTTTTGGTGAATTAGACGTACCGATTCCTCTTGAAGCTAAATGGGAAATCATGTTTGGTTTCTATGGTCAAATGCCTAATTGGTCTCGAATTAAACTGGATAACTTGATTGGTTTACATTTGGTCAATCCAGATGCTAAAGCTTGTCTGATGGAATCTATCGATGTTCGTCTGGGTCATTATCTAGAATATCTCTGGACTCGTGCTCGTACTCATGCTACTGAAACATTCTACAAACGATACGATAAAAACGTACCATTGACTTATCCTGAAGATGTTTACGATAAAGACCAAGCTACTGGTTCTATTGTTAACATTGTTAACGGTAAAGTCACTTATAACTTACGACATCGTAAAGGCGATCCTGTTTTAGATGAGAACGACCAACCAGTATATCGTCATCGAGAAGGTGATGTGATGCTGGACGAGAATCAACGACCAATTATTAAAGAACCACGAAAAGTCATTCGTCGTTTAGAATTAATGTTGGTGGATGCTACTTATCTTTTCGCAACAGACGAGATTGCTAAATCTTATCGTGAAGAGATTGTAGAGACATTCTTAGACTGGATTGTTGAAGACTTAAAACCTATTAACGACAAAACACTCGAACAAACTCGTATTCTGTATTACCCATCTTCTACCATGGGTGAATTTAGAGTAATGTATAACGAAGGTATTGAAACATTTATTAATGCCGCACAATCATTACAAATCTGGTTCACTGTAAGTAAACAGGTATACATTGATTACGATATTCAAGAGAAAATCAAAACCGCTTCTATCCGTGTGATTTACGAGGAACTGAAAAAGAACACAGTTTCTATTTCTTCTATCGTAGCTGCACTGGTAAAAGAACACGGTAAAGATGTAATGGGTATTAAAGTTCGTAATCTTGGCAATAATGACGATATTGTTTCATTTACTGTATTGGATGAAGGTAAACGTGCTACTCTTCGTAAGAAGTTGATCGTACAAAGTGATGATACTTTAGCCGTTGCTGAAGACATTACCTTTAACTTTATCTTGCATGAATCTGAACAAAATCTTTAATACATAATAGATTATTCTCCTCTACCTTTACGGGTAGAGGAGAATAGTCGTTATGTCCTATTATTTAATAGTCATTACAGGATTTGCAAAAATCTCTAAAGCTTTGTCGGCAGCTTCTTTGATTCGTTGAGCAGAATCGTATACAGAATCAGGAAACTCTTCATTATTCTTAATCCAAGTATCCACGACATCAGATAGCGTACTGAAGACAATTTGATAACCTGCCATCACACCCAAGAAGTAATTACGTTTACCTACATAAACAGTAACGTCTTTAACCAAGTTTGCGGATAAAGTAGTTACCAATTTACGGATGTTACTATACAGGTCACTGATGATTTGTTCTTCTTTTGCTGTAAAGATATCTTTACGGGATTTGACATACCCATCCAGTACAGGAAGTAAGTCATTACAATAGAAATTAATGTAATTTATAATCTTCCTAAACTGAGCATTCATGAAGTGAGTATTGTTTTTAATACATTCAGAAATGGCTTCAGTACTGGATTCCAATACATCCAAAAGAGGTTCGTATTCAAACACTTCTGGTTTCAGATAAACAGAAGAGATATCAAATTTATCGACATCACTGTTTACACTAATATAGTTTTCAAGAGAAGCTTTACCAGAATATTGAGTATCTTCAGGAATTGGACTACCATTAATAATAGCATTAGCAGTGTCAGTAATCCATTGGTTGATTTCATCTAACTGATGACATACTCGATTATGTGCTTTTTGTTCATGAGTTTCAGTAATGTTATAAACCTTACGATCAGTAACATAGTCTTTTAAAACATAAGCAATATTTGAGTATCTTCCGAGTTCTTCTTCCATAGAAAATAATAGTCTTTGCTGATCTGGACTCATGTATCTCTTAAACCAACTAATCAGCTCGACTTCATTAGTGAAGATTTCTCTAGTCGCGGTCAATTGATCGATATGTTCGGTAACCATTTGAAGAATGTTTTCATCTTTACCCGCTACTGCTTCTTGATCTTTTTTAGCAGCTTCAATTTTACTCGTAATATCACGAACAAAATTAACAATAGCATCTCGCACTGCTTTAATGGCTTGATCTCGTCTGAAACCACCATCCGCTACCTGAGCAATAATTTTATCGATATAAGCCAAACGTTCAGCTTCTGATTTATCACCACCGAAGAATAAATTCTTAGCAGCAGTAATTCGAAGATCACCAGCTACGCCGGCCATGATTACTTCATTAGCACTGATGGTATTTCGCAATGCTACTTCTGTTTCTTCTGCTTGGTTTTCAGAAGGTACAGACGTGTACATGTTTGCTGATTCTAAAGAAATATCTGGAGCCAATTCTTTCAAATCGTGATGCGTACCTACAGATACTTTTCCTGTTTGCTGGATGTGTTTGTAGATTTGTCTCAAAGACTCTTGAGTTGCTTCCAGAGTTTCGATCTTTTCTTCTACCGCATCGGTTTCTTTCAGTACTTTATAATCTTTATTAATGGCTTCTTCTGGAACATTTAAGATTTCTTCAATCTCAATTTTAGGAGTAGCACGATCATCTACAGGATTTACAGTATTCTCCACAGTATCTGACGCACTTGGATTAGTTTCGATAGGTTCTTCGTCCCATCCGTATTTAGACATGTTATTGTCCTTTCTTGAATAAAAATGAAATATAGCTATATTGGATTTCACTCATAGTCTTATGAAATATTTATTAAAACACTTTTGTAAGAGAATAAATTATGCAACTTAGTGATTTATTACATAAAAAGGATGATCCGCTTAGTTATATCGAAGGGGAACATTTTATTCCTAAACACATTGGTTTATCTGCAGAAGATGAACGTAAACTTGATGAGTTAAGAGTAAAATACCTTTCCGATAAAACAGGATTAGATCCTAAAGATATTGATCTGGCAATGATTAAAAAATACTAAAAGATTACTCCTCTATCCTTAATTGGATAGAGGAGTAATTCTTTATTCATTTACATCTGTTTTTGACTTACTAGGATGGTCGCTAGATTTCTGCTTATCTTCACCTAAGGCAAGATTATAAGCAATCCGCGCAACTTCCTTAATGCCACGACCTGTTGCTTTTGCAGCATCTACCAAACCTTCAGCAGCATCACGTACTGCTTGATTTCTGTTTTCTCGTTTACGTTCTTGCTCTTCAGTTTTCTTAGCCAATTCTTCATCGTGTTCACGATTTAACTCTTCGCGAGTTTTCTTGTCCACAGTCATGGTTACTGATGCGTTTCGTGCTTCTTTTTCAATCGCATTCTTAACATCATTAACATGACTTAAACCCCACTCATTAGATACTTCAGTATCACCAAGAGAATTTAAATTAAGTAGTGACATGGCTTATGCCTCTTCTTGTTCCTGAGCTGTATAAACTTCACTCAGTTTAGAACACATATTCAGGATAGGTTCACGATACTGGTTGAAAACTTCATTCTCTTCAGAAGTAAAATAGTTAGAAAAATCAACTACAGCTTCAGTGAGGCTGTTTGCTGCTTTCTTAACGGAGAAAGGATTAACACGAGTTTCGTACAAGCCTAAGAAAGCATGTTGGAAAACATGAACAGCCAAGCGAACATCAAATACAATAGTACTGTTAATTTCAGAGATATCTGGAATATACAGATCTGCTACTTTTTGCTCGTATACTTCTTGAGCGTTATTAGATTCTGCTTTTACATAGTTTGCTGCAGTAACACCATAGAACAAACCAAGTGCAAAAGCCAAACCTTTAGAACGACCTTCACCAGGGAAAATCTCTTGAGCTAACTGACGAACATTTTCTTGAATAGACATTATTTAATTCCTTTTTAAAGTTGTTTTAAATCATAAGCACTAACGAACAAATCGTTATTACCTAGTTTTTCTAATTCCCTATAGTATTCTGTTTGAATACCGATACGTCGACGAGATGGGATAATGTAATCTAATACCGTTGCAACTACTGACTTGTATTCATTGTAGTCTTTAAGAATGTTATCTATCTGCTTGATGTCTGTACGAATACGAGCACCAATAGCAGTATCAATCTTCTTATCTTTTAACATAGAAACCAAATCTTCACGAATACGACGATATCGATTTAATTCAGTATCGTAAGTACCATCAGAAAGATTAGTGTGTCCAACGGCTATCAATGACGAGATATAATTAACTGCACTAAAGATCGCTGACGCTAATACGCCAAAACCTACAATCATTCCTAGTGCAAATCCAAGAACAAGTGGTATTGAGATAAAAAACTCGTTAAAGATAAATTGATTCAGGGACATCTTAGCACGAGTACCATGAGTGTTATAAATCTTATCAAGCATTGATACTACATAGACACCTGCTCCTACACGAGCAGCAAATTTATCCGCTAAGTATTCGGCATTGATTTGTTCGTAAGAATTGTGTCTCATGATCGATTTAAAGTCACGAGCATAGTTACCTACGATTGCAGTCACGACTACTTCTTTATTCTTACTAGAAAGTTCTTTAACATCAACAGTAGTCAGATTAGTAGGTTCGTCATTCCATTCTTTTAACACGACTGTTAATTCTTCAGTATTGTTTGTTTTAAGAACACGATTGACCATACCAATCATTGGCATGACTGCAGAGTAAGTATAAGCAGCTAAAGCAAAATAAGAAAATACATGACCGATCTCATGGCAAACTGCTGCCGCTAATTCTTCATTAGATGCTTTATAGAAGTTACCGTAAATCAATTCTGGAGAAATATACAGAGTAGATTTCATCAAACTGAAATCTCCAGATACTCTAAAGTTTTTAAGGTCAATAAATCCTCTAACCTCACCACTTCTTTTACGAATCTCTTCGTTAGTATAGTATTGCTTATTTTTAGGTTTAATCAAAATACTGTTACTGTTAATGTCGGGAGGAATAACACCAAAATCATGGTAGTTTGTTCCTATCTCAATACTAATACCCGTATTTTTAAAAATAATATCTTTAAAGCCTTTTGCTACTTTTGGATCACTGTATAACTTTCTAGGATGAACATTGCGTCTGATCCACCTAAAGTGATCGATTAGTTCAGGAAATAGATCAGAATTTACTTTAGTCCAGTTTCCTTCACTTAGCATCAGTTCTTGGGAAACCTCTGGCATCCCTAGATTATTTAAGTTAGAAATATTCATTTTAATTATTCTTCTTACAAACAATTTAAAATAATTACACCAAAGATAAAACGTATGAAAAAGTATTTCTATCTTTGTATATAAAATGGCTTAATCTCATAGAGTAAGGATTGAACAATGGCTGAATTAAAAGGAACGCAGTGTCGTAATGTCGTGTACTGTAAAAATCCTAAACATATTGACTTTGATTTACATTTAGTCAAAGTCACTGATTATTACGACGATGGTACTAAAGAACCGAAAGTAAAATTGATTAAAGACTTCAACAAAACCTTTTGGGTGGCAAATAGAAAGAACAGACATTATAAACAGAAAAAAGAAAGATTTCCTTTAACGGATTGCGATGAAGTAAAAGCGCCTCGCCGTAGAATGGCAGAGGAAGCTGCTAGAGCATTGGATATTAAATTTCTACCACCTAATCCAAATGACTTATTAAAAGATCCTTATGTATTTGGTACTGACTTAACTTCTTCTGCTGAATTGAAATTCAAATACAATCAATCTAAATATGCTAAGGACACTGAGGAATTAGCTGACGTTGCTGCATTTGACGTAGAGACAAACATCCGAGATAAGAAAAGATGGCAATGGATAGAAATGGCTACTCTGTCTTTTAAAGATGTTGTAATTACGGTAGTGGATAAATATTTCATCCAAGAAAAGTTTCCACAAAAAACCAAAGAAGATATTATCAATGATCTTTATAAATACGATAATATCTACTTAAGCGAGGTTAATAAAGACCGTAATATCAAACAAGAGTTTTATGTTGCTGACTCCGAGATTGATGTATTGAAGATCTTGTTCAAACGAGCACACGAATTGAAACCTGATTTTATTTCAGCTTGGAACATGGACTTCGATATTTCTCGTTTAATAGAAGCTTGTGGACGTGCTAATATTAACCCAGCTGATTTATTGTCAGATCCATCCGTACCTCGTGATTTTAGATTCTTTAGATATAATCCTGGTCGTGAATCTGGTATGTCTCAAAAAGGTGTATGGAAAACATTTGCGAACTACGAGAAATGGCCTCAAGTATTTTGTCCTAGTTCTTTTGTATTTGCTGATTCCATGTGTTTCTATTATGGTTCTCGTAAACACAAAGGTAAGTTACCTAAGTATTCTCTGGATTATATTCTTTCTCGTGAATTTCCTGATGAGATTAAACCAGGGATGTCTGAAAAAGAAATTGAAAAAAGAAAACGAAATAGCCGTATTCGCAAACTGAAGTTTGAAGAATCTAATCATTTAGTAGGTACACCTGACTGGCATATCTTCATGCAAACCAAATATCCTTACGAGTATGTTATCTATAATAAGTTCGACTGTATTGCATTAGAATACTTAGACGAACAAACATTAGATATTTGCCATACTTTGGTTTCGTCTTGCGAGTACAGTGATTATAAAGACTTTGAATCAGAACCTAAACGATTAGCAAACCACATGCATTGGTTTAATCTGGGGCATGGTTATGCTTATGGTACAGGTGGTCAGAACTGCGTTATTCCTCTGGATAATAAACTTATCGGTAGGGATGATTGGATTATTACTTTACGAGCTGACTTACTGGTTGAACCTGGTTTGAATAATCTAGAAGATGCTCCTCTATTACACACTAATGTGCATCAAGATAGTGGAGACATTGACGTAACTTCATCTTATCCTTATTCTAACCTAACCATGAATACTTCAGTAGAAACCATGACCAAAGAACTGATTAATATTGATGGAGTGGATGAATTGGATCGTCGACAAGCAGGTATTAACTTCAGTGCTGGATTTATTAATTCAGTTGAAAATGCTTGTAAATTATTCCATGCCAAGAATATGGTTGATGTACTGAAAGCCTATCGTAGTCAAAAATAAATCAAAAAAAGAAAGGGCAGTTTTCACTGCTCTTTCTTTAGTTTATTTTACAAATCAAGAGGTCCAGTTTTCTTGGACTCTGTTTTCTCTACCGGAGCTTTAAGCTCTGTATAGAATTTTGCAGCTACAGTAGCGATAAACAACAATGCAAATTTACCTAATTTCATTTTTTATTCCTTTACAAAAAGTTAGAAAGAAATGAGATTACTCTCATTGGATCACTTTAATAGTATATACTTGAAATAAACTAGATTAAAATCAAAAAAAAATAAAGAGTAGTTTTCACTACTCTTTATTATTAAAGGATGCCTAATACATCCTAACCCCAGAAAAATTATTTTTCCATGTGGTTGTGATAAACAACCGTGAAGAAATCAATAGTTTCAGGTTTAATTTCTGGCTCCGGAATCGGAGTAAGATTAGACAACTGGAAAGCTACTTCTTTTCTGACGGAATCTTTTGCAGCTTCCATCAAAAGACCTGGTAAGCCGAAACCGGTGAATGCGGCTGCGTAGCGGTATACTTTAAACATTGTTGAAAGTTTCATTTTAATTCCTTGTACAAAGATTAGTTAACTGTTACGATAGATTTCTCTATCAGGTTCATGGTAATAGTATATATTTGAAATAATCTAGAATAATAAATTACTCTCTACTCCAATTAAGGAGTAGAGAGTAATATTCATCTATACTTCTAATACAATTCCCGAATCCAATTCGATTACTGGCAATAGTTTTCCTTTAAAGATCCTATCCCTTTTATCGTAATGGTATTTACGATGCGAATCGATATCATCACAAACAAAGTAAACAAAGTCATGTAACGCACCTTCTGTAGGTAACTTACGTAAACGACCTTGTACCTGAATATTAGTTTGTTCAGAACCAATCGCTACAGTCATGAATACTGCTGCTAACTTAGGAATGTCTAAACCAGTTCCTGATGACTGATGTGTCGATACACAAATCGTAGAATTAAATGCATTTGAATCTGGATCATCTTCAACAAATGAATTCACTTCTAGATCTGGATAACATTTCTTTAAATAAGCTGCTAGCGCTCTAGCCATGTTAATAGAAGCAACCACAATCAAACATTTATATTCTGGATCTAGTGGTAATCTGGTTAAGAATCTATCGTATACCAAATTATCAATCATTCCAAAATATTGCTTTGTCAAACCTTTTCTTTTAAGAATAGATTTTTCAAAATTAATGTGATTATATCCTCTAAAACCTTCAGATCGAATCATGAATGGTTTATCGAATTTAAAATGAAAAGCAGTTGGTTGTACATGGGGTGTGATGTTCTTTTGCATGTATCTATTTTTAACAGGATAAGCATATGCCGCCATCTTGTTCACAAATGGATCAGAAGCCTTAATCGTACCTGTAGCACCTACCATTTTATTCACACCTAAGTAAGTGATTAACTTACATTGGAAATGTGAATCCTGATGGACTTCATCTACGAATACCGTATCGACACCTAATACTTTACCTAATTCCATAGGTGTTGCATTAAATCCTAAATCTTTGAATTCTTCTTCCGAATAGTCCTCGTAGTATTTAACGTAATACTGTAAAGTCTTATTAGAAATCAGAATAACTTTATAGTGTAATTCACCTGCTAAAGCTAAATTAATAATGGACTTTAATTCTTTATTGCCAGATACGGTACAGATATCTTTAGGATCTACTTTCGTAGACTTAGCAAACTCTTTTATCCAACCTGAAATAGAATCTTCTGTTTGCTCACCATGATATCCTGGTCTCATGATACAGACCATTCTCTGTTTGAGTTTTTGACATATCATGATCGAACTGAGGGACTTTCCTGCTCCTGTAAATAGAGCCATTAAATAACAACCATTGTGGTTTTTGGTGATAAACTCAATAAGGTCGCCTTGTTCACCTCTTGGTTTAATGTGGTCTAATACCTCAGGATATTTATTCTCAGCTAGCTTAATATCCAAAGATTTCTCTTCGACTACAAAATCCTTACCTTCTATTTTCCTAGCTAGATTTAAATGAGCAATGAAATCAGGAAGCATTGTTCTCATTGCTCTAATATTACTTCTGTCTTTACTAAAGAAAACATATGCTGCAACAGGAATCGATACCTTTTGTTTTCTTCTCTTATCCCAGTAAGTATTCACCCTGATGAAGTTTTTACACCATAATCGAATTAATTCGATGTCTTGTCTGTCTCTAGGATAAATAATAAACTGCAAAGGATAAGCTTCTATTCTCATGGGTTCCATTAAATATCCTTTCTGAATGAAACTTAATAATTTTCTGGATGTAGATACCGATCTTTAAGAAAATAATAACGAGAACCTATGTATTTATACATACCTTCTTCAAAACTATCTTTCAAAAGATCTAAAATTTTATTTTGATGAGCCGGTGTAAATCCATTATTGACTTCACCATTTTTAATGTGGATGAGTTCTGGTTCTAACATCAGCATGTCGTTTGAATCATCCAGAATAAAAAAGCGTGTATCTACATCATCTGGTTGATCTACTAACCATTTTAAGATTTGCCATCCGCGATAATGTAATTTACCATCTTCTTCTAGTTTTTCAAACTCTTTTAAATAATTACTACCATCTTTAGGGCGATACAATTTATCTGTAAATGTTTCTGTATATTTACAATACTTGTAATAGTCTTGGTAGGTAGGATGTGTGTGATTAACTGTTTTCCAATTTTCATGGATATTAATCTCATAGCCAGATTGTCTAAACAAATGTTCAAACTCTGATTTAATCTTATTCACTCGCCAACTACTAGAGATCACTACCTGTACTTCAGGATGTTTTTCTTGAATCTCTTTTAGTAAAAGTAAGCAAGTAGGATCTACTCTCCAATTATAATTCCAATCTCTTCTTAAGCAGTAACGACGATAAGCATTGTGCTGTAATACACCATCGATATCTAAGAAGATAACGGTTTGTTGTTTTCTTTCCATGGTTAATTTCCTTTAAAAAATAAAAATAAAAGAGACTCCTCGTTAAGGGAGTCTCTTCATTTACTTACACCTTACGGTATTTCAGATCCATTTGATTAGGAACAAACAACTCATCCATCGGTGAATCCGTTCGATTTGTGTAATAGAACGAATCTACTGAAGACAAGATTTGTGTTTGTTTCTCATACAGCAATGCTGCTGATAATGAACGACCAATCAATAAGTGATCCATGGTACCGACTGCATGATTCGTATGTGGTTTTGGTAATGAATAATCTTTCTTAGAAGGATCCGTACACATCATGGTATATGCTACAATTTGCAAAATGGAAAGGTTAATTTCCAATTTGGTATTGATAACATCTACCAATTCCATTAAGAATGATTCTGGAGTTACTTCAGTATTGCGACGTTTAATGTCTTTTACGGAAGACTTAAGAATCTTCTCAATACCACGAGAATAAGCAAACATGTCAAATTGTTTTGGAGTGATCTCAATGACTGAATGTTCTGGATCGTATTCAGTAATATCAATCTCGATGTTACCATCATGATCAACAGTCCATCCTTTCTCCTTCATGTGTTTTAACATATCTGCCGATAAATAACCTTCATCACGAATGGATACAACATCAAGAACTTCATCAACCGTATTATTTTTCTTGTCTGTAATTCTTAACAAGATACGGTTAACATGACTGGTTCTTCGTGGTGAGAGAATATTTGTATCTTCTACTTCTCGAATATCGGATAATCCTTCAAATACAACTTCAGGCAATACCAATTTAATGGATTTATACTTACCTAAAATATCTGGACGAATACCAATACCTAAACCATCTTGAATCGCTTTTAAATAATTCAATGCATTGTCAAACAGCTGTACTGTTGATGCAGTAGCTGATGAAATATGGTGCTTAGTGGATAATACCATTTGGGTAATGATCTGGGTAAATGCAATAACACAATAATGACCAAGATTTCGATATCGGGCAATATTACGAGATGCTTCACCAAAACAAGTAGAACATACACCATTAGGATCTTTATGTTTACATCCTAATACCGTACGTACCTTAATACGCTTACCAATCAAATGAGTATCTTTTAAACGAACAGGACGATAAGTTCCCGTTTCTTCATCTAAATAATTCATGCCTTCTAGCAAACGTAGATCGGACATAACCGATCCTTGACGTTCACCACGTACTTGAATTTCTAAATGATGTTTAGACCCACAATCACCATGATGTAATCGAGCTAACTCCATACCAATCAACTGAACACGACGTGATAAGTATTCAGTAAACTTCAATGGACCAGATTGGTTATTCAATGCCAATGCTGCAGTACGTGATTCGATCAATACATGATAAATATCTTTTAAACCATGGAAGAACCCAGTATCGATAGGGTGTTTAAAGATAGACGAGTCCATATCTGTTAAAGAACCACGAGGACCCATACACTGGTAAAGTTGTTGTGCTTTAATCGATCCTGATCTTAACAGAATAGAGATATTGTTTTGTCGGAAACGATCTTGGTCAATCACTTTCTTTTTACGAGAGTAAATTCCAGGCACGTATCCTGGATCCACTACCGTATCGTGATTAACTGGATATTTCTTTTCAATATCCAATATCTCTTTATCCAACATGATTTCTAGAATATCTTCAATATTCATGGTTGCGTGATTTTGAGCACCATGAATCATGACATCATTAAAGATAGCATTGTTGATATCCATAAATGTTTGCCATAATTCATCTTGCATTTTATTAATAGCATCTGTATTGTTGTTCCGATAATACACATCCCAAATATCGGTCATGATACTGCTGTTTAGATTCAAAATCGTACTGGGTTTAAAATCCGTATCTTCCTTCATGAATGTAGAAATGTGATGCCGAGCATACAAACCTACATTAGGAAATTTCTTATTCAATTCCCATGCATATCGAGACATTGCTAATTGCATTCCGGTTGATTCAATGACTTGTCCATCATCAAAGACCAGTTCAAATCTTCCACGGAAATTGTTTAGTACATCTACTGGTTTTGCATTTAATACTGCTCTTGCAGAATATCTTTGCATGACGTTTCACTCCGTTTTAATCTATTAATCTGCTGCAGGATCATATTCAACAATACCGATATCGTCGTCTTCATTTTGATCGTTATCGTCATCGTTATCATCATCATCACTTTCGTTAGATGACTCTCTAGCATCGATACCTTCCAAAATGATTTCAGTTTTGGTTTTACGTTGAACCTTAACTTCTTCTTCCTCATCATTCTCAATCAACATGATCGGTTTACCTGTAATTGGGTCTAGCTGAGACAGTGATTGTTGAGATGGATCAAAAGGCTTATAAGCTAAACGATAACCATTACATTGGAAGATATGGTTTACGATACTCAGTGAGCGATTATTACCAAGAGGATATTTATCTCGATCAATTACGGATTCGATATTCGTTGGTTTATCGGATGAATAAATATTCTCTAAGATAGATTCAATCACGGTAGGATTATTAGATCGGTCATGAATTTCTGCTACAATACCTGATGGCGCACCAGAAATCAAACAACGAATTTCAGATTCTGCAGGGAATCGGGTTGCTTGACTACGAGCACCATGACTTCTGGCTTTATCTTTAGAAGTAATTGGAGCAATGATACCATTTGGCTGAGTAGCTGCTGTAGATACTGCTGCTGCTTCATCACCAATCTTTTCTAAGAAGATATAGTAATTAGGGCCAATACGATGCTCTAATGTGGTTTCTTCTTCTTTACCAGAATAAGGATTAAAATACTTAAGCTTACGTGGAGGAGATAAAAATCCTTCTTTAGACAATGTATCAAACATTTCCAAATATGGATTTGGATTATCTACGGGACGATAAAGATAGAATTTCTCTTTTAACACATGGTAAAGATCAATAGTCTTATCTTTAAAGTCTAAAGATTTATACCAGTGGAATTGTTTATCAACGGTAATCTCAAGGAATCTTTGAATACGATCAAAACATTCTTGCAGTACTTCTTTAGGAAGATGAATAACAGAATCTTTTAGATTAGGAGATTTCTCATCAAGTCCTGTCTTATTGATCAACCATTGTCTCAATTCAAGCATTGAAGTTTTCAACGTTTGTTCGTAAATCCGACCATAGTTCATTCGGTTATTGGTTGTTTCTGGAGAAATTACTACTTGTGCTCTCAAACCAGTTACTGGATCATACGGCATTTCTTCAGGTGGGATTAGCTTAGCGACAACACCCTTTCCGCCATGTTGATCAGTCATTTTGTAACCAATGCCTAATTCTTTCTCGTATTCTGTTTTGACAATAACTACGATATCGTCCAGTTTACGATTGAAGTTACCTACTTTTTGAATAGGTAATGACTTACCTTTGGTATCTGGAATAGGTTCATTGCAGATAGCCATGCAATGACGAATCAATTGATCAAACTCATCAGTAAATTCAGCAGAACCATGGTTATTTGCTTGGATCGCTTTATACTGATGTAAAATACGTTCACACCATTCTTTATAAGCATCAGCGTACTTATTCAATTGTGCCAATACTTTATCAGAAACTGCAGAGGTGGTTTTATTTTGTTTATAAACGATGATATCAATTACTCTTGCACCAACACCATTACCATCTAAACCAATATCAGTAATTGGATTAAATTTACGTGTTGATTTCTTCGTAAATGAAATTGGAATCAATTCAGGTCGATATTCTCGTTTAGCCATGATGATACCTTCGTAAGCTTCACCAGTTGGTCGGCAATATTCGCCAATATCTGGAATCACTTTATAGTTATCATCATCACCGTAAAGATTTAAAGGAAACTCTTTCTCCCCTAATTCCATTGTACGTGTTACGTATACTTTGGTTTTAATTTGTCCAACAATATCTTTAGACACCAAAATAGAGTCTTCAATAGTTCCTTCTAAAGAAGAATACAAAGTTAACAATTCTCGACCTGGGCAATAGTTACCATCTGGTCTTTTAGCTGGAGAATCGTAAAGAATGGTTCCTTTTGGTATAGACGCACCTATACGAATATTTGATGCATCTGGTGTTGGTTTATAAGGGAATCCGAATTTAGTATGGTTACTACAAACACGTTCGATATTAATAATACCATATAGTGGCTTACTGGTATCTTCGTCAAATGTTTGATAGATGACGACACGTTGTGGTGAGAATTGAATTCCATTAAATGAACTAGGAGTATAACGATCCACAATAGCTACAATATTGTGAATGTTGTGTTCCGTCTTGATAGAGTAAGTGTATTTCCCCACTTCCTGCGAAAAACCTGTCTGGATGGAGTCAGGTTCTGCGCCATTTATGACGTAATGTTGTGAGAATGCCGATGCTTGCATCTGCGCTCGAGAAGCAGATACAGTATCGCCAAATGAATTAAATGCGGTCATGCCGCGCAATTCCAGTCTATTCTGGTTTAATTCATGACTCATGTTCAAAAATCCTTTAATAAGGTTGGGATAAAATGTGTAAATTTACTTAATTTGCTATATAGCAATATAATGATATATGTCTGAAAGGTTTTTTAAGATGTCCTTACTAAACGATACATTCGATGACTCAGGATACGGTCACGAAGATTTTAAAGTGGTGATTGAAGACCACCTCCCCATTCTTTCACGCAGTGATAATATTGAAAAAATCATTCCAGTAGCACCTATCGATGCTGCGCGTTGGGAATATGATTTCGAAGGATTACTGCGTTTCCTTGGTGTACAACCACAATACCACTGGGCTACGATGCGAGTCAATGGATTGTACAGCTCTGATGAATATAGAGCAGATATGATGCAGATTAAAATTCCTAGCAAAGAAATTATTGACAGACTTTACAACTACTATAATACGGTTATTCGTAGAAGTGCAGGATAGTTGTATTCCTATTATAATTCGGAACTAAAAATAATAATCTGAATAACCAAAACACTAGATTACTCTCCTCTACCCGATAAAGGTAGAGGAGAGTAGTCATTATGTTTTATCGTTTAGCGATACCAAATAACTGACTTACGTTTTGCATAGGTTGGTTAAATTGGTTATAACCGCCAAACGGTTGCATTTGTCCCATTGGTGATTGACCACCGAAAGGAAGCATTTGTTGTGGCTGACCATAGAACTGATTCTGACCTGCCATGTACATGCCATTTACACGTGGATCGTATTGAGACACCATGGGTTGCAAATGCGCCGGAATTTGTTGTACAGGTTGTTGAGGATATCCTTGAACCATTTGGGGCTGCATCATTTGCGGCTGTACTGGTTGTTGGATAAACTGATTACCTTGTTGCATTACCGGTTGTTGATATTGTACTTGTTGTACAGGTTGCTGGTACATTGGTTGCGGTTGTACTGGCTGTGGCATAAACTGATTTGTTTGTGCGGGAGCCTGTTGTACTGGTTGTTGTACCTGAGGTGCTTGCTGAACGGGTTGTTGTGGAATAGGTTGTTGGTATGGTGACTGTTGTACTTGCGGAGCTTGAGCTTGCACTGCATTGCCAGTACTTGGTGTAGATACCGTATCCCATTTCTTAACAGGTTGTTGAACTGGAATTGCTTTATTCGCTTCCTCAACAGAAATATTACCTTCATTACCTTCTTGCAAAGGAATCATTACGTATTCTGATTTCCATTTAGATACGGAGAACTCATCTTCGATCCAATCAATATCAGAATACACATGAGACATTTCTTCTTCAGCTACTGCTGCAGCAACAATAGGGTAGTCGCCAGAGAAGAATACCTTAGCAATACTGTTGGTGTGTGCTGGCAATGTTTTCAAAGAACGAATGAATGCTTCAATGTAAGGAGCATCTGTCGCATCAGAAGTACCATACAAACTACCTTTATCGATATCAGGCATGAAAACATCACACACTGCTTTTAATGTTTTCAAATCTGCTTTACGAACAGGCACACCAAATACTTTTGGTTTGTAATCTTTAGACTTCTCGCAATACTCGATAGTCTTATTGATTTCATCAACCAATGGAGATGACCACATCGCTACACGTGAATACTTACGATTACCAATCGTCATGCCTTTACGCAATGATAAAGTAGCCGGAGTATTGGTACCACCTTGTTTTGCCAAATTGGTAATAATCTTACCAAAGTTTTCTGCAAACGTTTTATCGGTTTTACCAAACTTACCAATAATCTCCAGTTGTTCTGGTGTCAGTTCATTGTGTTTACCAAAACTAGACAAGTCTACTAACGTAGTCATCAAGTAGGCTAATTGTGCACCGTAATGACGAATGAACTCTTTACGGATTACTGACAATACACGTGATTCAGAACGAGCCAAATTTTCAATAAACGGATGGAAAATAACATAGCTGGCTACTTGAGGAGAATTAAGATTCTCTCGTGTTGGGAGAACCATGTAACGATGTTCTTCTCCAAACTTAATTCCCAAAGGAATCATTTTATTATTAAACTGACGTTTTACCATGCCTGCATCATCTACATGCAGATTACACGTATTCAGAATACGTTGGTAAGTTTCTAACATATTCATGTTATTTCCTTAAAAATGTTGTTTTTGGTTATCTGGAGTTTGAACTGGAGATCCCCAGTTCATTGCGGTATTAACATTATCGTTATTACCCATCATTGGTGTTCCCCATCCTTGACGACTAGAACCACCAAACAATTTCTCATCAAATACATCGGTAACGATATTCATTGCTGCATTAATATCGTTAGAGTTGTGTCTAAACAAGTCACTATTTGTGGTCAAGATAGGTGAAATGATAGAATCAGCAAACATCGGGAATACGAAAGCTTCTTCAATACCATTGTCGTACTTCAGTCGAATAAAGATATCAATACCCATATCCGCACGAACATACAAACTGAAACCAGCATTATTATTACGAGATACGATCGGACCCAGTTCATCTGACAGACGTTGACAATAAGATGGAATGAAGTTTCGATAAGCTAAGGTTTGATTAAAGCCACGAACATCACTGATCTTAGTATCTGTCTGGAATGATGAAACCGCGCCACCAACCATTACTGGCAACATATTTGTCGTTGTAAATTCAATCGAAGTTAATGAAGCACTTGTCATGAATGAAGTAACAATATTCGACACCACTACCGCCATGATTGATTCAATCGTTGGTTTATCCCACATACCTTGGTATTGTGTTGTTTGATAACCTCTATCATCAACTGCCATAATTTGGTCGATCATTGGATTAATTTGTGTTAAAAATCCAAAATCAAAACAAGCAATACGTTGACTAAAATAGTTATACAACGAATTCATGAAGATAGAATTGAAAATAGATGGGTCGGCTACGGCTGCTCGTACTTGATCTTGTGCAATGATAGGATCCACCATGCCAGATGTCGCATCAGCATTAATCGAAGTTGCCATATTCTCAATAATTTTAGAGAATACATTCGTTGGCGAGTTATTATTGCGGTTAGTAAGTACGGCTGCGTTTTGTACTTGACGATAATCAGAACCAATGATAGGTGCACTACCAGTAGGTGGAATACTGGATAAACCTTCCACATTACTGTTTCGAGCAGACTGAATCATGTTCTGCGGAGTCATTCGCCAAGTAGTGGCTCCTAAATAAGCATCTGTAGAAAATCCTCCACCAATAACAGAATAACTGTTAACAACAGTAGGTACAACGATTCCGTTGACAGAACGTTGAGATAGCTTAGTTACTGCATTTACATAGAAAACAGTATCTGGAGCAATATGGATTGTACCACCATAACCACCTTGTCCGTATGTCGCATCACAACGGTCAGTATATCCAGTAACCAATTCACGAGTTGCTAGATTATCGATAGTTGTTTCAACAACCATGATAAACGTATAGCGATGTTCTTTCCAGCCGTTAGGCATTGCTACGCTTACAGAACGACCTTGATAACTTTCTACTCGATCTGACGGCATGATGAAATCATTACATGCTTCAGAGATTCGACTGGTCGGAATACGTCCATTAAACTGATCCGTCATTTCACGAATGTTATTTTCTACCGTATTTGTCATTGCGGTACGATATGGACGCAAGTACTGATCCTGAAAACCGTTAACACGGACAAGTTTCAAAGACTCAATTCTGAAATTGATTCGTTGACCAGCATTTCCAGCAATGGAATTATAAGATGCCATATGTTTGTTCCTTTACAGTTAGATATCTTCAATTAGCTTTTGATTTGCTTCGATGAAGAGCATTAATTCAGCAATACGATTTCGGATATTAGATTGTACAATCAAACGTCCTTCTTTTGTTTGGATTTTGTTCTGGACTAACCATGAATCGGGTAAGGTTAGTAACCAGTTGGTTCCAGAAATTTCTGTTTCAATTAAACCAATACAACCAATCGCAGACATATTGCGTTTTTCAGATTTAGTATTGCCAGCTAAATCAAATCGTTTTTCCAACATTTCCTGAATTGCTGGAGTGATGTTATCCCGATGCGAATAAGGAATGTGGATTTGGTCAAAACGTGGTTCTAAAGAGATTGCTGAAATAATCGCTGCAAATTCGTAAAACTCACGATACCAAAGAATTGCTCGAATGACCGCAATCAATCCAATAAACTCTTCTAATTCAAGAGAGTCAAATATCACGGTATTAACCGATTCATCCACTAACCATTTCAGAATAGTTAATTGCACTTCCTGTAATGGTTTAGAATAACCATCTTCATTGGACTGAATTGACAAATCAAACTTAGTACGCATTGCGTCAAGTGATTCGTAATAAAGTTCAATCGGAATATCTGGACAAAGTGTATTGATTAATTGAGCATGGTCATTAATTGCCATCTTCAGAAAAATCTTATCATCCGACAATAGATTACTACGAGCATAACCCACATCTAAAATAGATTGTGAATTACTTTCTGAAAAACTATTGTTATCCGTAATAGGATTTCGCTTAATCTGTACTTGATTAGGATCTGTAGTAGACGGCTTAGAAATTTGTTTAATCTTAGAACGATACAAATAATAGATATCTTTAATTAACTGATAGCTACCATCTGCACCAGAAATATCCCCTAATGTAACTTTCTTTAAAACAATAATGGCATACATGTAGTTTTGGAAATCTTCTTCAGATAGACCAGATACAACGATATTATTAATATCTGTTTGTACCTTTGTATTTGCCATGAATTCTTTTAATCGTTGTTCAGCACGACAATCATCTAAAACTGTACCATGCAGCATTTCCATTGCATATACTTCTTTAGCATTTCTACCGTACTCTTCACGTAATCGTCGATAGGTTACTTCACCCAATACTGGCGCTGCTAATCGCAATGCAAAAGAATAAATCACCAACTCCAAATAGTCTTCGTATTCGTAGGTTGTTTCTTTTGGTACTGCAATTCTATTCTCGTCGTATCGAGTAGATGGTTTTGTGGTCACGTATACTGGAGTATTAGGATTAATAATCCACATTTTAATTTCTTCTAAAGAAATCATGTCGTATACTTTTACAAAAATCTTATTTAATTGCTGTAAAAGAAGTTCCACGTTATTAACCGTATCGATTGTGTTTCTTAATTCCTTATAATAACCAAACAATTCACTTTGCCACGCTTGTGGTTTTGTGGTAATCCATTGGTTAAATTCGTTATAAGGTGATGCTGCGGTTTCGACATCATTACTGTCTTTTCCCTTAATGTAGTAAAGAGAACTGAAAGTAACTGTTTCGGAACCATACTTCACATGTATCGAAGCTTTGTTTCCTGACATGTCAAAATAAAGTTGTGACACGATAGTTTCCTTTTTGATTGTTAACAAACTAAAGTATAAGGATACGTCTACCCTTACAATATAATATTATATTGTTGTAATAATTTATACTAAACTCTCTAGAGGCTTGTGGGCCTCTAGAGTAGTATAGTATAAAAGATTAAGGAAGCAATGAGTCGAAATCATCAGCAGCAGAAGCATTGCTACTAGATTGACGATTACCATTATTGTTATTACTGCCAGACTGACCACCTTCTTTTTCAGAATCTTTATCGACAAATTCTTGAGTCAAGACATTTGCCAAAATCAGTTTAGCGTTATTAACAAATTGAAGCATCATGCGTTCAGAAGCTTCTTTAGGTTCGATAGGTTCATTAGAGTTAATATCGTAAATAACAATATCACGATCCAATTCAAAGTTAAACTTAACTCGGCCATGAGTATTGTTAATGGCAGAGATAAAGTAGATACCATTCTTATCACGACCTACCAAGATCTTACCAATCTCACGACGTTCTGCTTTTTCCATGTCTTTGAATTTAACATAGCCAAAGATAGAAGAAACGATTGTACGCGCTTCGCCATCAAATGGAAGTTCTGACAGCTGAACCAAACCTTGTAAGATTGCCAGGAATGAGGTAATTTGACCGTCTTTAAAGTCAAACTTAATTTGTTTTTGTCGGCGTTGTTTGTCTTCAGACAAACCAGTATATACAGTTAAGTGCAATACGTTGCCAGTAACGTAAAGGTTAAAGGAAGCTACGGTTTTCTCTTCGTTACGACCCCACAAAGACATGATGCGTGTATGGGTAATATTACGACGATACTTAGAAGCAAATTGTTGTTGTTCAGCCATTTTAAAAGTCCTATAAAAGGTTTAAAGTGAAATGTAATTGTGTTTCATTAAATAAGCAAGTAGTGAATTTATTCACATGCCTGTGATGACATCTAATAATCGATGACGAATTTGATAATCTTTAATAGATCCGATGTTCATGCGTATCTTATCTGTAGTAGTAAGAGGTGTCCATCTGTTCGCTTTGGCTAATTCGATTATTGCCTGTCTTAATTTTGGTACTTTAGTACGAAATAAGGTTTTGTCTCCTAAGATCGTCAGTAAGTCTAGTCTAAACGGCATCGGAGGAACCGCAGAATGATTTTCGTATTTAGTGTACCATAGCTCTCGACCTTTAATTGCTCCTGTATGTGTTTCCAGTAGTTTTAAATTACTGAACTTCCTATAAGCGGTTAAGTCGTAAGCATAACTTGAAATGATGAATGTTTTTCTTGTCTCTCTATCGGTAATCTGGTTATTATAGATACGTATCATGTGGTTACGATCTGACACATTATTAATATCCATTCCTTGATTATATCGTTTTAAAACAATCTCCAAAGTTCTAACCATTCTTTTTGTGTAGTTTTTCTGTAATTCAGTATTATCCATTCTTAACAATACTTCGTTATTAATGGTACCTAGTCCAAAATAATTAGGTAAATAATAAACTACTTCTAAACCACGACACTCATTTCGACAAACATCTCGAATCATTTCCATTTCAAATATCAATGCTTCTGCTAATTGCATATCTGAAACTAAATCATGTCGTATCCTAGGGATCGCTCCCCAGAGATTACGGAATAATGTTTTAACATTTATCCAGATAACTTCAGTTTCTAAATAAGGAGGTATCTTGTGTTTCAGTTCATCATGGATGTTTAGTAATGATTCAAATGCTAACGAAGTACCAATAGATATCGGCACTTTACCTTTTTCTCGTTCATTAGTGAAATCCATGATTTAGTCCTTAAATAATAGTTTGTAAGTATTCTGGTATTAATTTAATAAGCTCTTTAGAATTACCACGTTCTATTGCTTTTCTTTCAATTAATTCAATAATGTTATTTTCATTAATGATTAAAGGTATATATTCATTCTCTGTAGAGAATACTTCTTTATCAGTTGCGATGACACTTTTATCGGTTACAACTTTAATAGACCAGTTGATTGATAAATATTCTGCCTTTAAAGTAACGAATGATCTGTCAGCAGTAATTGGGTGTCCTTGTTCGCATTCTATTCGAACTTTACTGTTCTCTGGTAACTTATTGACAATCCTTTTAATTTTATCTAAAGAATCTTCAATACTCAACCCAGTAACGGTAATGGTCTTATAAATTGTTGCAAGTTCATTTTCAATAAACTTTGCCTTGAAACTATTATCCACATCCATCACAAAATCAATCATGCCTTTAGGTTCTTCTTCACCGTGTCTTAAACGGGAAAATGACCCAGGAGCAATGATTCTGTCAAATGTAGAATGAGTATGTACATGACCAATAAATATCGGTCCTTTTACAATGGATAAGTAATTCTCTTCTATGTGTTTGTGATCAGCAGAAATCTCTGGTAACTGATATTGGAAGCAACCATGCATTACGGCCATGTCTATTTTTGATAACTGTTTTTCTTCCATTATTTCTTTAACTCTCTGATAAGTGTCATCAGGAGAGGAACGAGGACGATCAGGAATAAACAAAACATGAATATCAAATTTGTCAATATACTTAATGTCGACATCTTTAACAAATATTAAATCGGCACCTATACCGGAATTCTCATTAATGTGGACAAACTTTTCCATTTGTCCTGCATCGTGAAGTGGTGTACCATCCACAATGACTAACATACAATCATGCTGTTTGTGCCACTTTAATAAATAATAAATTGACTCTTCAGTCGTGAATGTATCTGGATGGTTATTGGGCATTAACTTATCCCAGTAATCACCATCCAGAACAGTAATGTCGTAGGAATAAGCGTCTTTAGAAAAAGGAAAGTAATGTCTCACTTCTTCGAATATTTTCTCCGAAGGTGTCTGAGCATGACAAAAATGAACATCTCCAAACACTCTTCCTTTTATTGGTCTTAACATCTTAAATTCCTTATCAGTTTATCTTTAGAATACGTCTTCAGAAGAAAAGATATTACTGATATTATTTTTATTATCACTTACCTGAGTTTCTTTTTTAGTCTCAGTACTATTGACATTTTTATCAACTACACCCATGAATCTAAAGAATTCTTTCCATTTTTCTTTATGGGCATTAATAACGTCAGGATCTACTCTAGATACCAATGCATCGTAATAGTTCTTACGTTCAGCATTGCCGATCTCATGGTAGTTCTCAGCATACTGATTAATCTGTTGTAATGTATTACCTACAGTCTTATCATCAGGATCTACGGTTTCTTTTTCACTAGAGACTAAGTTATATAACCCATCAGGATATAAAGAAGGTACTTGTCCGATTACTTTACCTTTATGGGTTAAATTTACAGGACGATACATGCCGCCAGCAAATTCCAACCAAGTATCCATAGAGTATTGGTCATTCTCGGAAACATAGCCGCAATGAAGTGCTAGAAAATTCTCAATATAATCATTTACATCAATACTAGATAATTCTGTATCAATCTGGTGACGAATATCTTGAATTGTCTGCATGTGTTCTTTAATGGCAATGTTCATTGCCTCTTCAGTACTGGCTACATCAGTTTCAGCATTACTTTTCTCTATATCGATTAAACTAACTTCTGACATTATTATCCACCTTTATTGAATTTATCCAACGTGTATTTAAACACACCACCTTCGTACATTACTGGTTTATTCATTTCGATATATCCTTCTTTATCGTTTACTGTTACTGTTAAGAATAAACCAATTCTTGCTTCAGGCAGATCCAGGAGATCTTTCTTATTACCTTGCATATCTGCTAACGATACTTCGACATTAACAGAGTTAAAATACTTGCTTAAGTAAGTAAGCAGATAAGACTCCATTGTCGAACGTAGTGATTCGACATCATTGACATTATCTGCATTGATTACTTGATATGTTTTAAACATGCGATAGTAAAGAGAAGATTGCGAACCATCCGATGTAAAGAAGTTTGCTAATAGCCTGTCTAATTTAATATTGATGCCTCGATCTATCCATCCTATACCATCTAACGTAGGAACTAACTTTACGTCTGGGTCATTATTCGTAAACGCCATTTACTTAACCTCAACAATACAAAGTAAAAAAAAAGAGTAGGTAGTATTTCTACCTACTCAATTTACAATTCACATTATAAGAAATTACCATCAATACTGGTTGGATCAATAACACTATCGTAATCTTCTTCATCAGAAGAATTCGATTGAATTAGATTGTATAATGTATTCCAGTTTTGCTTGATGATAAATCTCTCATTGATCATGAGTTCTGGAAGTTCCTCAACTTCGTCATTGTAGTATTGAACAATAACGTCTTCAGAATCTTCATTCATCCAATCCTCATCACCATATTGTACCGCACCTTGCATTACATTTTGGAAATACGGATCTCTTTCTCCAGTCAATTCTGGATAAGTTTGTTCTAACTTCCAGCCTTCCATACGTCCTGATGTGAACTCTCTCAGGAAATAAGGATTGCTACAGATGTAATGTTGATTATTCAGTGAAGCCATACGGAAATCATCAACCGTAGTCAATTTACGTACACCTTCATCAAACATATTACCAGTACTGTCCAAGTTATTTTTAGCCAGAGTAATGGATCTCATCGCCGATGCATTAAAATTAGACATCAACTGATTTTGAAATCCAGCAGCAACATCACCATAAGTCGCTGTTAAACTAACAATTTGACTTTGAATGAAATTTGCGGTATCTTGAGATATTGCTCCGTACATGTGGTTACGCATTGCATCGCGACCACCTGTAATTAACATAGCCATAATACTTCCTTTCGACGGTTAACCCTACGCTACAAACTGAGACATGAAATCTAGCTGCTCTTTGGTAGGATTTTGTTCTTTGGTCATGGCTACCGCAATAGACATGGTTGTAGGTTTAGGTAATGATGTTACACCATCTGCCATATAAGGTTCGATCAAATTGTTTACTGAATACTTAGGCTCGAATGGTTGTAACGCACGTGCCGTGATGTTATCCAATAACAATAAGAAATTCTCTGTGTCACCATCGAAGTCACCATTATACAAAGGTGCAATAGGACCAGATGTAGATGCAGACATATCTCTAGGATCTGTTTTGATTCGTGTAACTCTTAACAGAACGATAGAACCATGTTTCAATGTTGGATTACGATTAAGTAGGATTGGAATACCTTTTTCACCACAAGGTGCTCTAGACTCATCAATAAGTTCCGTCATGATTTTGTGAATTTCTTCATTATAAACCATTTGGTACTTAGTCATGATTGCCATTACTTTATTCGAAGAATATCCTTTCTTATAAAGCTTAGATCGGATATGTGGCCCAAGCAATGACATTGCGCCTACCCATGGTAACCATACTTCATCAAAACGATGTGGTTCTGTAATTGCCGTTACCACAAATCGAGCCGAGAAGTGAGATCGAGTGGCGTCAATATGTTTACGGAATAAACCATATTTCTTACTTAAGTAATTAGGGTCAATTTCTTTACCGTAATATTCAGCCATTTCTGATAAGAATTTCGAAGTTCTTGACTGCTTGGTTTTTGCTGACGTTTTACTTCTTAAATTCTCATCATTATCAATACCCACCATTCTTCGTACTGCTTTTAATAGTTTAGGTGTTGATGCATCTACCCATTGCTTACCATTAGACTTTTCAATAATCGTCAATGCACGATTAGGTATCTGCACATACTGCACCCACACATCTTTACGATTCTCCATGATTAAGCGATAAAGCTCTGGGCCTCGTTCTAATGCTCGTGTATTAAATTCTGGATTCAGTAATAAGAATTCCATGTAACGATCAAAGTTATCGTAGAAGAACTGATAACTTCTTACATTTAAACCATGTTCATCTAATTTCTGTAGTGCCTTTCTAATAGGTGCGGACATCTTTGTTAGTTTTGGCTTATAATCAGGATCAGTAAGCCATTGTAACAAATTAAACTTAAAAGATGATCGTTGTAGGTAGGTTTGTAACTGATACCAGATTTTAATATTCATCAAAGCAGGAACACCTTCTGGTGCTCTTACCCAAATCTTATCATCCAGGTTATTGGTTACAATTTCTTCTACAACCGTATCACACTTCTTACATCGCACACCCTTATACATTTTCATGGATAACGCGCCACAAGAGCATCGTGGTACATTATCAAAAACTTCACCTACTTCCAACATCAATAAACTATTGATTGTTGCTTTGTCTTTTTGGGAGCGATTTGGCAGGTCATTAACAATAATCTTAGCACAAGTTGTATTGTTATAGATTTCATCGCTATTTACGTATTGTAAGTAAGTTCCCATTTATAAACATTCCTCATGTAGTTAGTTCGTACAAAAATAGATCATCAAAAAATATTTGACTTCTAAAAAATAAATTTAGATGAACATAATACAAAACCCCTGACTCTAGTTAAAGAGTCAGGGATTAGTATTACCGAACTACATTAGGATTAGTAGTGAGGGCGATGTTGACTGAAGTTAAACGCACCCATACCACTGGTACCAGTAGTTGCACGACCGTAGCTCAAGTGAGCATCGATATTGCTGATCATCGCGTTGTTCACGTGAGTAGCAAATTGTACTTGGTTAACCGGAGTAACAGTGTTGCTGTTAATCAGGTTCAGGCCAGCGACACGCATTGCATTTACCAGTGCACGTACGAAACGAGAATCAAAATCAACACGTACACCATAACCAGTAACTTTAGCAGATGGAGCTTGACGTTTGATAATGTCTTGTTGGATACCCAAGCGTTGCAGAGTGTTCAGAGATGGATCTACAGAAGCGTAGTTCCAGTCAGCGATGATCGCCATGTTTTCTACAGAACCGTTGATTTGGTTCAGTAACAGACGACGGTCGAAGTCTTGAACAGAACGGATGGTTTTCAGGGTGTCATTGTAGTAAGAACCTACCAATGTTTGGCGATCACGCAGTGTAGTCACTACACGACCATCACCACCCAGTTTTTGGTATTCGGCAGTAAATGCACCATTGGTCAACAAAGTAGCCAAGTCAATCAGGAAGCCGTTGAAGGAACCTGGTTTCAGAGCATCTTCGTAAGATTCAATAGCGGCTTGCAGAATGGCGTTGTATTTCCATTCGCCAGCAGAACCCAGACCAACTTCCAGAGAGAATACTACATCTGGACGGAAGTAAGTGTTCAGTACGCTGATCCATGCCGCATCGTTAAACTCTGGGCTATCAACAGGGATTGGTTCAAATTTAGGCAGACGCAACATTTGAGAAATGTCGTAGCCCAAACCAGCTACAGAGTGCAGGCTATTAGGCGCTTGTTGTTTTGGATTCAGTGCTGTCATTACCCACCAGTAGTTATCCCAAGAAGCAATCACGCCAGCTACCAGACCGAACAGGATGTTACCCATAGTTTGGTATTCTGCTGGATTGATGGAAGTGAATACAACGTTAGTTACGTAAGTACGTGTAGCTTCGGCTGGAGTTTGTTGACCAGTTACAGCTGCGGCTTGACCGTATGCAAAACCAGTAGAAGACCATGGGCACATATTGCTTACGTTAGCAGATGCGTTAGGTGATACTGGCAGTACATCGATATAACCAGTGATACTAGATACTTCACGAGCAACACCACCATCACCCAAGAAAGAGGTAGAGGCATTGTTGTTTTCTACACGACCAGTTACGGTGTGGATGAAGTCAGCACGGATAGGTTGGTTTGCTTCGTCAAATACTGGAGCAGTATTCAGTTTGCGTTCGCAAGTCAGGATTTCAGATGGATCGTGAGTTGCAAAGTTCATGTCGCTCAGTTTGCGATCACGACGATTTTTCTCGTAGCTCGCACCAGTAACACAAGCCATCAAGTAGTTGATCAAAGAACGCAATACTACGCTTTGGTCTTTCAAGTTTACTTCGTCTACAAACAAAGTAGAACCACCGCAGTATACGGTATCTTCTTTGTATTTGTCTTTTACGACAGTAACGAACAGGTTGATCAATTCAGGAGCATTGAACATTTGGCTAGGCAGAATGTCGATGCTGAATTTACGGCCGCCCAAGTCAACTTGTTGTTCACGCAGAGTGTCTGTAGATTTACAGATCGCTACAGCATAAACGCCACGCAGGTTTTTAGCTTTTTCAGAATCGTTTTCATCACGGACAGTAATCAACATTACGTCCAGTGGAAGCAGACGATGGTTTTTACGGTCGAGTGGAATAATACCGATGTCGATACCGTTTACAGTAAAGCGAGATTCGATCACTTCTTTAAGTGTTTTCTCGAAGCTCATCAAGTCATTATTGATGACGTTGAAGCCCGCGAAACCACCGTTACCGGTGAAAGTGAAAGGACGAGTGTTACCCAAGTTTTTGTTATCGATTTCGATACCCATAATTAATTTCCTTTAAAAGAAGGGTTTTACAATTAACGTTAATTGTAATAAGTCGTAAAGTAACGTTGATTAAATTACTTTTCGTTCCCTATTACACATTAATAATATAGAGTTAAATATTTTTTAAAACAATAAAACGCTATACTAAAATGTTCGGTTATTTGAAATGAGATAATATATCTCCCTATACTGACCCAGTTAGAGTCAGTAGTTTAATCTATCATATATAAGGTAGTGATACAGAAATTTATTCATAACGATATTTTAAACCGTTATACGTAAATCTTCATATGACCGTCTATTACTTAAAAATTTTATTATATTAAAAAGAGTTCAGCTAATGTTTAATATTGTTGGTATCACGAACCGGATACGTAAAGAAGAAACCTGGCATCTTAAGTTTGCAAACAGGGTTATCGATAACAGATTAAAACGAGCCATTAACTGGTATCGTAACAATTATTATTACGTAGCTGGTCAACACATTCTATATCGTGTTTTACATCACTTGGATATTGGGGAAAATATCCCTGACGAATATATTGAACAGTATGTTAATAATACTGTTTTTACTAAAGCCAATGCTTTAGGTTTTACTTCTTATCGTAGTGTGGGTCGTTTGCACTATGGTAACTTTTATGGCCCTAATACTACTGAAGTTATTTCCATAGTAGAAAATAGATGGGATTGGGAATATGTTAAAAAAGAATGGCAAGAACTAAGTCCTGTTATTGTTTTACGACATGACCAAACCCATATCTCTTACAACCTAATGACTATTAAGAACTATGTGGATAAACCTGGTTTTGCCATTATTCAGATTGATATCAATCTATTAGTAATGCAATACTTAGCTTGGCGTATTCATCATAAACGCATTAAGGTTGTTAATCCTGAACATAAAGTTCCAGCTATTGGTTATTTCTTAGGTATGGTTGTATTACCTAATATGTTACCTTCCCATCTGAATCAAGTTATTATCAATAAGAACTGTATGTTGACTGACGATAGTATTTCCCCAACGATTGATTATGTTGGGACTTCTTTTTATGTCAATACTTCTTCTACAGAACTTGATCAAGATATTAAAGAAATCTTTTCTAGAGCAAGAGGTGGTAATTTTAATATCGCAAAGATATGCCAAAACATACATGGTATCGGTGATGTTCGTGCCATTACATTTATGGATAATCCTCCCATTCTTTTAAATAGGCAGAATAAATGGGTTTATGTACTGGCAATGTCTCGTTTCTTAAGACATTGTTTAAATACTCCAGCACAACCATACATGTATGTCAATAAAGGCTATGTTAATAGGTTGAAATACGAACTGCTAAGTTTAAAAGGTGGTAAAGTATTTGATGATTATCGAATATCTGACTTAAAACCTTTATACGAAAAAGAAGTAGATTGGCTATTTAATTTGTAAAAAAATAATACTCCTCTACCCTTATTTGGGTAGAGGAGTATGTATTACTTATTATTGTTCTTGTTTGAACAAACCTTCTGATTTCATACGGTAACCTTCCAGTTCCCATACTTTCTCAATGGCATCATCAAAAGCAACTTGGCGACCGATCTCTTCGTCAAATTTACGAGGGTCGATACATGCGGAATCACCAACTACCACGAAACCATTTTTCAAAGTAATTGCACAAACAGTCACAGTTGAATCAGGAATACGATGGTAGTATTCTTTCACAACAAGAGCTTTCAAATCATCTTTGGTCAAAAATACGATGTCTGACATTTTTATTTCCTTTTATTTAGATTAAGGGTTATAAAACATACATTAATAGTAATCAGAAATCAGTTTACTATTAAACTTATCAAAGAAGAAAAATCCTACTGCTTCTAAAGCAATGTAGTAAGGTGCACACAAATTAATTACGATGTCTCGCTTAGCTACTTTTGGAATAATCTCTTTTGGGATAGGTTGAGAAGTAAATACCGCATAAGGTACATTAATCGTACTTAAGTGATCTTTCTTTCTCTTTTTAAGATTCTCACGTATATCATTTGCTAATTCCTGATTTTCGAAAGAATCTAACCATTGAGCCATTTCTGTTTTGTTATTGATATCTAACTTAACGTTAAATGACGAATAGGGTGGAGGATCGGTCATGCCGTAGTGTTTACCAAAAGTTTCATTCCAGAACGTATAGTTAGCAAAAGGAGAAGCATCTTCTTCTTTCTTATACGATTCTTTTTCTTTGATCTGGGTAGAGCGATAATAAATCGGTTCACCTTTCTCTAGGGAATGAATAATTTTCCTTTCAGCATCTGCTACTTCTTTTAAAATATCCAACACTTTGATTTTTTCATCGCTATGGAAATTATATAGTTTTTCCATAATTCTTTCAGCATGTTTAATGATGTCCTGAGGGCTATTTGAATTCCTCATGTGTACACCTTTTTTCTCAATATCTAATTCAGAATAAACATTGCCTTCTTGAATAGCGATTGTCGCGATATAATGTTTAGTACGATTTAGGTTAACGAAAATAACAAAGTTAAATTCGTTTTTCATTGCGATACCCCAAATATACTTTTCAGGTACGCCTAAGTTTGCTGACATTGTAGCCAACAGATGTTTTAAAGTTAATGAAGACAACATTACCATGGCTGAATAAATACCTGTAGATAATTGCTTGTCTTTATAACCTCTAGACTTATTCGTATACCATTTTGTCCAGGCTTCTGTTGTAAAGATAGATGAGTCAGTATCTGACATCAGTACTACTTTACGTAAAATAGCAGGAAGCATTGCTAATGAAGATGGTAAATGACGAGATCTTAAGAATGTCTGAATGTAGTCTTTATACTCTTGGAAAACATGATAAGTATTGATGACTTGGGAAGCCATGGTAATAACTGTATCTGTTTTGACATATTCAGATTCTCGTTCACCAATAACTTTATCAGAATGGACTTGAATAGCATGAATCTTAATTTCATCTAAAGCACTGTTAAAGATACGACCAGCTTCTTCAAGATCTAATCCAGGAATCGGATCTACTTTTTCTGAAAGTTTGCCAATAAAAGAATACATGAATTCTTCATTAAATCGTTTCATTGCATGTAAGTCGTAAATGTAAGCAATGCAAGCTCTTTCTTCACGAGTACATTTAGTAATAAACTCTCTAATGATTTGTTCTTTCTCCGGCCATCTCCAATAGTTACGCGTACTTTCTAAGATGTACTCGAATAACTCTTCTGAATTAGGGACATAAAGATTATATTGATCTACAACTGCTTTTACTTGTTCCAAATCAATATTGGTCGTTAGTGCTACTAAGTTATTGATCGTAACATCTGCTGAATGATAATGTCGATTACCACCTAACAGTTTTTCATTATTTGCATTAGCATATCCAGAAGTCATCCTACAGTTAGATGTCAATACAGGATGCATCGAAATACAATAAATGGGTGTTGATGGTAATGATGAAGCACCAGAAATGGAGTTAATAGAACGCTTAATGTTATTCTGACCATTATTAGCGAATGCTTCACCTACTGAGTTACCCATTTGCTTCATTTGAAACTGACGTTTCTTTAAAGCTTTACGTTTAGGAAATGCTTCTTCTACGTATTGGGAAATGTAAGACATCTTACGTTTGTGGGGCATAAACGTTGTAAACGTAGCTGCCATGATGTCTTCACTAACAAATGTTTCTTTTAAGTACTGTAATAGAGTACTGTCTACATCTTCGTACCGATCGCCATTTTCATCTTTACGAACACAATGTATCTTAGGATTCTTAATCGGAAATAAACCATCTGGTTTAATATTTTCCGCTACAAAACTTCTGGCATCTTCGTAAGGAATCTCTTCCATAACCGATAGAAATTTTGCTTGTTGTTCAACATAATCGACTACTGGATTTAACTTCCTGGTGTATTCATTAGCATTTAATACGAATACATTTTCTTTAAGATCGTATTGATTTACATTAATTCCAGATATATCATTAGGGTTCTTAGAACGTATGTTGTCCATTTGGGTCGTTCCTATATTTGTATTTTCAAAAAATAGGCAGGACATAGATAATTTTACACTCTACCCCATTAAGGAGTAGAGTGTATTTTAGTCTGTTAGACGTCAGACGGAGCGCCCGACTGAAGACCCCTTCAGGCTTCAGCACCTTCAGGTTTAGCGTCTTTAGGTTTAACAGGTTTACCAGATGGTGTACGCTCAGGAGTATTTGCACGTTCACCTTCGTTACCAGGGCCAGTAGGAGTAGCTACAGGAGGTACAAAACGACCAGAATTATCATCTACTGCACCATCGTCAATACGACGATGTTCTTCTTTACCTTCTTTAGCTACAGGGTCAGCAGGTTTACCAGCAAGCATAGCAAGCTTAACGTTAACCACTGCAGTAGCATCATCTTCTACATGAGGTAAAGTTTTTTCATTGAATACACGTTTGGCATTACGAATCAATGTAGAATCATCTTCAGAGATTTCACCTTTAAGCCAGTAAACAATCTCGCCACCTTCATAAGCTTTTTTAGGTTGTTCTTTAACCTCTTGGCTTACTTCTTTATCATCAGACATTTGTTTATCCTTTTGATCAAAATAAAATAATTTAAGATCTTAAATCTCATACAAAAACATATAAACTTACTCCCCTCGCCCCTAATCTAAGGAGCGAGGGTTTCGGTTGGGTTTGTAGGAACTGACATTTTTACTATCTAGTCTTACTGGATCTTTTGTCCGGCAGGGTTAATTCATCCAATACAATTATTAATAGCCATTATAGCGCCCCTATAGAAATAACTTCTGGTTCACAGCCAGAACATTATTCATGTCACATCAAAATGAAAAAAAAAGATGACTACAAGGGAATGCATTGATTTTAGATTATTCCTTGATGAACATCATCAGACAGTAGTGAAGGAAGTGATAAACTAACCTAAAATCAATAAGACTAAAGTATCTTGTTCATATATAGAGTGGTATTGAGATATTTTAACTTTCTGTTAGTACCAAGTTAAAGTTATTATAGCCTTGTACTGCTAAAGCTCTACGGATAATCTCAATATCTTCGATAGATACACCATCGATGGTTGCGATGATTCGATCCGCTCTGGTTTCTTGTAAGGTTTCTAAATTGATCCAGTCCATTGAGTAAATGGTTTCTAGACCAGATGAGTTTACAAGTTTAACATAGATCATTGTCATCGGATCATTATTGTATCCGACTGGTAAGTGTGGTCTCATTTGTTCATGATAAGCAAAGATGTCCACACCATTAGATATTGCATTTTGTGCATTGAGTACTGCTAAACATTTTGCATTTGCAATTCGAGTACCTAATACCTCAGGAGCATAAGTATCGAAGGAATAGATTTTACCAATCTGTAATTGTTTAGTGACTGCCATTTTAAATAGGACTCCAGGGATTTGTCTTAAATAGAATAATTGAATCTTTAGTATAGCTACCGATATGGTAACAATTCACTTTTAAAATACCATCCTGTTGAATGACAGGTTCAGGTAGGTAAAGTTTATTACTAACCGTTAAAGAAATGACTGACCGATATAATTCAAAAGCAAGGTCAGTCAGTCTTTTTGCTATTTCAGGCGTAGCTTCTATCTCGGGATAAAGATTCGAAAAAGAAAACTCGTTATAAAAATCCAGAATATTTTGATTTTGAAAAAGATGATCTTTCTTTCTAAATACATTATCGATTTCCATGATGTACAGTCTAAACTGATTTTCTGTAAACCGAAAAGCATTTCTCATCAGTATCATAATTTTCTGGACATAATCCCCATCCGTAATATAATACTTTTCAAATAAGTTACAATAATGTATTTTTAACTTATATTGAGGATCATCTAAAAAAGCGGTCATGACCATAACTATTTATCCAGATTTAGATTCTCTTTACTAAACAGAATATAGTTGTTCTGAGTAGAAAGATAATCACCCTTATCAAAAATAAATCGATAATAAACCAGAATGACTTGATAGAGTGTATCGTAGATCTGAATACCCATTGGGGTATTCTGATAATGTTCAATATTCTCTATAAACGTATCGGTTAATAAAATGGTTTCGGTATTTACTTTTGCATCCATATCGATATTTCGATAAGGGCGATTTCTAGAAATGAAGTCCACCAACTGATTAATGTTAATGTGGTGTCCAGTCATTTTATAAATTAAATCAATAGCGATATTTAGCTGACTCGGAATGTTTACGCTAAAAACGCATTTTTTGCCTAGGGACATATGTGTCTACTCCAATTATACTTATGGATCTTAAACAATAAACAGAAGCCAATGGAATAAGGCTAATGTCTTCTTGCACTTGAATATAAACACATTCTTTATTTGTTATTCTTAATTCTTCTATTACTTCATTAACTAATACAGCTAAATATTTTAAAATATTATCAGCAACTTCTATACTCAATCCGATATTTGTAACGGTTTCTACGTATTTAGCATAGTGTTCTGAATTTCCTTCGGGATCAACCATTTCGTCATAAAGCTCATTTAAAGTAAGCAAAAAAAAGTGGTGTATGCTTTCATAACCACATTGACGAAGATCCCAAGAGGATAGCTTCTTATTACGAAGCTCCTCTTGGAAATAGGTATAGATATCAGTTAAGTTGATATTCCCTAGATAAGCTGTAGAGTACCTTTTTTTAGGAATGTTTAAAACAGGCACCATACCTAGTATTACTTTCTAAAATTAATTTATCAGTTTACACCAAATTTGTCTTTGCTTTTTATCCACCATTTCACTCACCAGATATTCGACATATTTTGGTGATGTATCACAAAGAAATTCTAATGGATTCATGTTTCCAAAGGTATTTTTATATTCTTTAGAAGTGTCTGATCCAATCTTATCTTGAATATAATCTTGTATCATTTCCCACTCAATGATTCTATAATCACCGAGACTCTCTAAATAAATAAATCCCTCTTTATACACAAATGCATAGATCTCGTGCGGAGACAATTCTGAGTTAGTAACAATATTCTCAATAATACGAATAATGTTATACATCAAAATGACTAGTGGATTTTTATCTATTACCTCATCAGGAACATCATCTTTAAGAATATATCCGATATGATCTGGAAATACTAGGCTTAAAACATACAAAGCCAAATCTCTCCTAGCCATTATTAACCTACCACAAAAACGTAATGGTAGATCCATTTTTAATGAATGGTCAAAAATGTCTTTGAATATTGTTAATGTTTCAGGATGACAAATTCGAGAAAACGTAACATTTCCAAAAGGAGAATAGACTTTATTATCGTAGTTATCGTAAACCTGGTGGTGTCGAAAATAATTAAATGACTTAATGTTTCCTTTATATTCTTGTCGAGACTTCACACCATCGATATTAACTAAGGTATAAGTCTCTCCTTTCGTGATAAGTTCTCGATAAGTTTCTTTATGGTAAAAACCAAAGTCTTCATTTTCTAATATCGGTTTATCGTACACACCGATATTGACTAGCTGAAGTTCTATATCTTCGAGAATTTCACGAATATTTAACTGAATAATTGATTTGTTTTCCATGTTGTGCCTAGTGAATAAAAGTTATTGTTAAATAAAATGGATCGATAACGAAAGAGATAGGTAGTTTAACACCAATATCGTTTTGGTTTCTATTCTCGATAAATCTACATAGATCAATATCTTCTTGATATGCTTTACTTAAAGCATTCAGTGTTCTAGAAAAGAAATTCTCGACGTGTCCACTTTTTATCGCAGAAATCAACATCTCTATTTCTTTACCGGTACTGTAGTCTTGCTTTAGGTTTTTATCAAATTGTATCAATAGATTAACGGCATCCATGATCTGATATTGTTTATTATTAATGACAAAACAACCTAATCTTTCTAACCAGTAGTTAACGATAATATTAATACCAGCATACCAAGACCATGTATCTTTCATGAAACCACCACGATTAAATTCTTCAGCATAAATCTTATCGATTCCTAAATTCACCAACCAGTTGAAACTAGATAATGTGAACTTATGGTTTACAATGTATTCACCCAATGCTTCTTGAACTGTTTTATCCATAGAAGATCCGACAGGATTTTCTACTAAACGATGTCCGTACATAAAGACATCTTTTATTGCCTTTTCAATATCGGGTATAAAGAAAGTTTGTTGCATATAAATTCCTATACAATTAGAATATTAGTCATAAATTCTCAAAGTCTGTAAAAATAAGCTTATACGGACTTTTAATGTTTCTTAAGGGTATCTATCATCTTAAGATAGTTTCTCAATGTAGGATGAATCTAGAGCAAAATAGAATGATATTTACTCTTTTCTCATGATAATAATATATTCGTGTAACTAATTAGATTATTCGTATGAAAATTATAGCATAATTTATCTATATTTATATATTCGAAAGGATAGACTTATGTCAACTGTAAACATGTGTCTAGCTGAAATACATCAAGTAATTCCTGAAGAGATTATTGAGGAAACTTTTGTTACGCCATATCGCCAAGATTACTACAAACCTGTAAGTGCAGATGCTCGTATCATTACTGAGATTTTTGAGAAACGTGTTATTCCTGATCTCTCTTTGGAATACGCTCACCAAGTTACTATTCCGTTAGAGGCTTGCCAGATTGAAAGGATTAACGTATCTGATTACGTTGTGGTTATTCCTCCTGAAGTATTACAAAATAGAAAGATTCTTTCTGTACTAGGTGTAAATACTGTCAACATCTATAATAACTCTTACATGGGTAATGATAGTCTTGCAGCTGGCGTTTCTTCAGTGATGTCTGCTGGTTCTAAAATGGCTGCAGGTGGTTCCAGTGTTCCAGCTAACTACTTAGAAAAGACGGAAGTTATTTCTCCTAATTCTTTTATTATTAAACGCGCTCCTTATCTTAGTACCAACTGTACCATTGATATTTTGGTAGAACATGATGCTAAACTAAACACTATTGACCGTACTGCAATTTCTTACATTAAAGAATTAAGTCTATTGGCGTGTAAAGCTTACATTTATAAAAAGCTTAAAATCCGCATCAATAGAGCAATGTTAGATGGTGGTTCTGAATTAGCGGCATTTGGTGAGTGGGTGGACACTTATGCAGATGCTGAAGAAATGTATCAAGAAAAGAAACGTGATGCTAGCCGTATTCTCTGGCAAGCTGATGAAGAACAAAACTGGAGATTGTGGCGAGTTACCATGGGTAACATGTATTGATTTAATAGAAAGATTAATAATGAAATTCAAAGTCGTACCGATAAAATCTTTAAAGAAAGATTTAAGTACCGAGTCATTTATTCACCCACCTACATTTAAAAGAACTGAGAATGTTCCTATCATGGGTGATTTTGCTACTCAGATTGCTCAGAGACTAAATGAAATATTTAGTAAGACTGAAAATGAACAAGACGGCATGGCTGAATCAATGGGTCGTGACATGGGTGATAAACAAGATCCTACTAAGAGCTACATGATTGGCCGTAATGACGTCATCGCTGGAGTAGATGGATCTATCGCCGCTACCCGTAATAGTCGATTAAGTGTAGAACACGTAGAAGGTGGTTTAGGTTTATACGATATCACTGGTGAAATAGCTAGTTTGATTAAAGGTAATAATCAGCCATTTATCTGGACAATACAATACGAGACTTTATCGGATTATCATGTCGAGAAAATCCGTAGTTTAATTGTCGATGGTTATTTTGTTAATTTGGTTATTCTTGTACCTGCTTCTGTCAAAATGGAAGATGTCAAATTGCGTTGTGGTAGTTTATTTGACTTAATGCAATCTACAGATCGATTAGCGGTATTCGCTACTTTTGTTTTGTCTGGAAACTAAAAAAAGAAATACACTCCTCTACCTTAATTGGTAGAGGAGAGATTCTTATGTTTAGTTAATACTATTTCCTTTTGCTTCCAAAACCAGTTGATCTATACATTGTTTGGCAACAGTCCGGAAGTAAATAACATCTAAACAGTTGTGTGATAGATTAGGTCTAGAACCTGCCGTCATCATCACGTAAGAGAGCGCATCTAGAGACAACGTTAGTTTAAAATTACTCATGGTTTTAAACATCTCACGAGTAGTTTCAGTTGACATAGCTGTCATTATTGTCGCAATGTTATCATACTCACCATTTGGTTTCTTGTTATCAGGAATACCAACGATCCTCATGCTGAATTTACCTTTACGACCATTTCCATCGGTCATCTGGAAAACAACATCATCTACCTGAACACAATCTATCTGGTAAGTCCCATACTGAGTAGTAATACCAAAGTTACTGATCTTAGAATCGTTTAAACAAACACAAGTTGTCAAAACATCAAAATCAGTAATCTTAGAACCTGGAGATTCTTTATTCACATGCTCTAGTACGGTATCGTATATTTTTTCATTAATACTCTTATGGAAAAACATAGTGATTGCCGCTAGATCCGGAAAGATTTCTATCTTTGGAATAACGGTTGCATATTCGTCTTCCTCAGGATTATTGACTACCGATAAATCACTGATGTCGACAATAACCTTATCAGGATAGTTACTGACTTCTTCACAGATACTGACCAACAATGATGAGATTCCATTAGCGTAATCAGCACGGATTTCTTCATGATGTTTAGGATCATTGAAATCGTATATGTAGTCCAGCGGTACGTTCCCTACTGGACCTACTACCAGGTTAGTAATTTCCATCTAAACCCTCTACCCGATAAACAAGATCAAGAACACGTTTTACAGTTGGTTTACTTGTATCCAAGTCAACTGTAAATGCATCGCCACCTAAATCAATAGAATAACTCTTAATGTTCAGAATAGAAGCCAATGCTTCCATTTTGACCAAGAGTACTTTGGCTACTTTAATCGTAGCCAAAAGAAGATCCATTGGTGTGTATTCGTCTTCTGGACGAATGTTTTCCAAGCTTTCCATGTGATGTTTGATATTTTCCATGTATTTAATGGAGAGATTGTACATCATTTCGTTTGCTTCTTGAGCAGTAATAGTTGGTTTCATTTTGATTTCCTTTAATAAGTTAGTTAGATTAAACAAGCGCCCAATTGGTAATGGTTGCTTGTAAGTCAGACGGAGTATACCCATCACGAGGGAAGATATCGTTACCTTCCTTATCGATAAATAACTCCAAGAAATATTCGACAATATCGAATATGTTAATGATGCACATGATTGCATCTAATTGGAATACTCGTTCGAGATCCAAATTTGGGAAAGTACGTGAAATATAATCTTCGAAATCATCCAGTACTTCTTTGCTGTACTCTCCTTTAAATTCCAAGAAGAGATAAGTCAGATATTCCAAGATACCACGTACGTATTCTTTATCAAGATTACGATAGAACTTTAACATAGTAACAAATACCAAGAAGTGAGATTCTTCTGTAGTAAAGTTACCAATGTAAGAAGCATGGTCAGCTCCTAAATTAATGAAGAAATAAATACTGGAATTAAGTGTACGTGTAACTTCACTTTGTACTCGTTCACGCTGCCAAGAACTTTCTTCTTCAGATTCTAAATAATACTCAATTAAGAACAATACAGCCATGTGATAAACCAGAGCGATTTCATCTTCTGATGCTTTTGTTAAATCCATAATTGGATTATTTAGATTTAGTGATTGATCGTAGTCAATCGTGGTTGGGAATTTGATTTGTGGAAATACTTGGGATTCTTCACGATTAGCAATCCATTCATTGAATCCTTCTTGGATCGATGTGATCTGACCCACGTGCATCATGTAGTATGATGACGAAGTTATGTGTTTAATCGTTTTGCCGACAATTTCTTTGTCAGCTAAAATCAGGTCTTTAAGAGAAATAGATTTCTCTCCTGATTTGATTAGACTGATTGCTTCTTTAAAAAAGCTTTTCAAAACATCTTTGTTCATGGTTAATATCCTTATAATTAAATTAGACTAAAAACAAAATAAGTTAGATAGATAAATCGATATTAGGAGATTGGTGAACCCAATCTCTTTTAAAAAATATGTGTCATCAGCATTAAAATGCTTTGATAATTCACTTTAATGATATATAACTGAAATATTTTATAAAAGGCAATAAACAGAATGATTTTATTTTTAAAAGACTGGGATAAACCCGAAAATAAAAATTCAATCGTGCATACAAGCACTAAAAATCAGTCGTTTATCGACTTAGCAAATATTTACAAGAAGATGGGTGTTAAAAACTATTATTTCCATCTAGCTTTACACGATCCTGATTTAGAATTTGTCGATCCATTTGATCCAAATTTAACCCCTCACATGATTTCTAAAATCGCTACAGAAATCGCGGTAAACCCATGGTACTTTTTTAGAGAATTAGCCCAAGCACCTGACTCTAATGAAGATACTCGTATTTTCTTTAGAGCTAATAGAGCAAACATCTCCTTGTTCTGGTGCTTCTTTAATCATTGTCAGTATTTCTTGATCCAACCACGACAAACTGGTAAGTCATTCTCTACAGATATTATCATGCAATATCTGTTGTGTTTCCGTAAGAGTCTTAAGATGCTTCTTTATACAAAAGACTCTGACTTACGTACTGTAAACGTAATTCGCCTTCGTGCACTTATTGCTACCTTGCCTTCTTACTTAAATCCTATTACTCGTAAGGATAGTAATAATACAGAAGGTATTACAGTATTAAGTAATAATAACTACTACAATACCATTATTGCTCAGGAATCTGAAGATGCGGCTTATAAGCGTGGTCGTGGTAATACGGTGGAAGTTCGTCAGTGTGATGAGGTGGCATTCTGTAAATTAAACCACATTACTATTCCGTCTATGGGTTCATCAATGGACGCGGCAAGACAAAAAGCTTTAGAGCAAGGTAAAGAAACTTGTTCTATCTTCACAACAACTGCTGGTAAAAAAGATACACCACATGGTCGTTGGGCTTATGAGGTGTGGAATGAATCTGCACAGTTTGATGAAATGTATTTTGATTCTTTTGATGCTGTTGAATTTGAAAAACGAGTAAAAGCCGACTCTAATCCTGTCGATCCTTTGTTTAAAGCCATTGGTCTTTTCCAAGTACAAGGAACTTTCTCTCATCGTCAATTAGGGTATACTGATGAATGGTTGATTGAGAACATGGCACGAAACAAAGTAACAGGTGAAGATGCATTACGAGACTATTATAATGTTTGGACATCTGGTACAGAGTCTTCTCCATTTACTGTAGAACAAGCACAGATGATCAAGAATAGTGAATGTGATCCAGTATTTAGAGACATTGGTAAATTTGGTATTGTTATTAATTGGTACGTAGACAATCATGAACTTTCTACTATATTCAATAATTGTCCGGTTATTGTGGGCTTGGACTCTTCTTCTGCTATTGGTAAGGATGCCTGCTCACTAACATTTGTAAATGCTTTAGATCTTAATATCATTGGTACTGCCAGTATCAGTAAAGTTAATCTCTTCCAATATGCTCAATGGCTTTGTGATTTGATTATTCGTTTTCCTAAACTACTGTTGGTTCCTGAGAATCGATCATCGGCACAAGGTATTATTGACTTCTTAATTGAAACATTGCCTGCTCATGGCATTAATCCATTTAAGCAAATCTTTAATACGATTGTCCATGAAAAAGATGAGAAAGCCAGGGCGTTTATGATGATGGATGCCCATCCTAATCCAGCCAGTGTAGCCAATATGTATCGTAGTTCGTTTGGTTACAGTACTTCTGGTAAAGGTCGTTATAGTCGTGATAACTTATACGGTGAGACATTCTATCGTGCGATAGATGTTATTGCTGATAAAGTAAAAGATAAGAAACTGATTCGTGAATTATTAGGATTGGTTATTATCGACGGTAGAATTGACCATGGTTCTGATAAAGAAGATCATGATGACCAAGTAATCTCTTGGTTATTAGCTTGTTGGTTTGTATTTAACGGACGTAATGTTAATTATTACAATATCAATAAGGGAAGATTCTTGTCTAATGTTGTTACTGCAGGTGAAGAAATCGATCCTGTGAAACAAATGCAACAAAGAGAACAAGAAGCATTGAAAGATAAGATTTCTAATCTATACGAAGAATTGTCTAATACTGAAGACCATTTTGAGTTTGCTAAATTAGAGAAAACCATTCGTCTATTAGAATCTCGTTTAACTCCTGAATCTAGATCTCAAATGGCAATGTCTGTATCCGGCATGATCGATGACTTAAAAGAGACTCGTCGTATTAATGCTTTGCGTTCTTCTCCCGATATGTTGAATGACGTAATGGATGGATTAAGCCACATGAGTGATGTATTTACAGGCAATCCTTATTTTGGTAATCGTTATGGAAACATGACAAATGGTATTTATCAAAACCCTAATGATATTAGTGATATTAATTACTGGTTAAGTTAATCGACATAAATGAATTACTCTCCTACTCAATTAAGAGTAGGAGAGTGAATTCTATTTTACTTTATCTTGCTTTAAGATATCTGACATTTTAATGTCTAAAAAAGCAGAAGCAACTGCGTTAATCTGTTGTTTCTCGTCATAGAATCTAGATAGTAATGCAGGTATCTGCATAGTAGAATTCATCACTCGAGCAACTTTATCAGGGAAACAGTCTGGAACAATACCTGTTATCTGATAAAGTACAAATTTACGTTGCTTTTTCCTAAACCATCCTACATTTTTTCTTTTCATCAAATAGGTTCTCTTAATGATTACAATATCCATAGGACAATTATATTTTGTCATGATGGTGATAATTGTAGGTTTAGATTCGTCTATCTTAGAAAAATAAAAATCTGTAGAGATTAGATTCGAGAGGCTATGGGCTGTCTTACAAGTCTTAGCTAACAACTTTTCAAAAAAGCTCATTTCTCATTCCTTAAAGTAATATTTATTAAATATACACTTTAAGAATAATGTAATTGCCAATGTTAAAATAATTATTTACGTTATCCTTGGTAGTGTTTCATGGTGAATGCTCTTAATACGATATAAAGCATGACACCGGTACGAGTAGCTGCAATAGCTGATCCAGATTTCACTTTTGTGGCTCTTCTAACAATACCTTCCATGTCATCTCGAATTTCCAGAAGTGTTTCTTCTGTTGTTCGTGATGAGGTATAGACACCTTTCATCTTGGAAAGTAATCCAGAGATGTCGGATTTATTTTTCATGGTATTTCTATTAAGATACAGATAAGATAATAAATGATTCATGAGTTTAGCAACAATTTCATCAATCTCTAATTTTCCTTCTGATCCTTTACCATAGGTATCGCTAATCCAGCTTAAAGTACTTCTGAACATTTGGGCAGGCATGGTTTTATTACTGTTCTCAATAATCGAGATCAAATCTAATTTGATGAACGAATGTTTATCAGCAATAATACCTTCGAGATATCGTTTATAAGTTTCTAATGATTTCTCTTTATCTTTTAACACCTCTTCGCCATCAGATTCAATAAACGTAGACGAACTAGAAGTAATCGTTGTTGTTTGAAGATTCTTTTGGACATTATAGATGTTCTTTAACATATTCTTAATACGTGATTGAGAGTCAGTAATCATGTAACCTACTGAATAACCAGTATTACGAATATCTACATCCATTTTCTCAATAGTGAGTTTATGGATCGAATGTTTCATGTCTGTAGTATCATCACCACGTTCTCGTAATACGGCTAACCACGAACCTAATCGCTTAATAGCGTATTTATTAGACATCGATGACAATGTAGCTTCAGCTGTTTGTTTTGAACAAGGATATGGCCAGTGACGTTGCATACGAGACGTTAGGAAACGAATGTTCATGACAATGATGATGTCGGACATTGCTTTTTGTTTCTTAGTTTCTGGTATTTTCGTTGATTTCCAAATAGCATGAACTAACCAAACACAGCTTAATGAAAATGGATCCGAAGCTACTAAGTAGTGAACTGGGGAAATTAACTCAGCTAAGTCAGGGGCAATATCTAACTCATCGATTCTTAGTATTTCTTCAAACCACTTTAAACGATCCGAGTTAACAAACTTAACAACAGTATCACCAATAGTATCGCCACCAAAAAACTGGGCATGTTCTGGTGATTTAGTAATAAAGGAATTAAGGTATTGTTCAATTCTATCACATAGCTTTGTATCTATAGATAGGTTCGAGCAATGGTCATTAAATACCTCTCGGACATTTTTGTACATTTAATAAATTCCTTAGTGTAAAAAAAAATAAACAAGTATGGTCAAAAAATAGAGAGTATTCCGTTTAGGAATACTCTCTAATCTTCAATTACTTATCAATTTAAGATGACCTATCGGTAATGTTCAGTTTTGATTTACGAATACTGAACCAGAATTCACAGAAATCCTCAATAATCAATTCAGGATTTACTAGATGTACATGTTCTGGTTTAACGTAATTATTAATAACAATATCGATTTGTTCCAGTACTGTTTTACACGCACGATTGAAATTTTCGATAGAGAAAGAATCAATTTCAAAACAACGACCAACACGAGACACCCATTGTTTTTCCTTGCCTTTCTTCCACAAATCGTAATTTGTATCGTAACTTGGTTCTACTTCACGATACACAGCTCGATGAGTGAATCGACCAGAATCATTAGTAAACGTAATGCGGCTAATTACTTTATGTTGATCTAGTGAATCATCACCAATTACAAATGTAAATGTTTTAGAAATGACATTAGCTACAAATTCAAAATAATTCTCATTATTGATCAGATAATTATTAATCTTCGTAGCTTGGGCAATTTTATCTTCTTCAGAATCAGCACCCCAGAAATCGTTTAAAGAATCACGATCTACTGTCAATACTTCACGTGCACCTACCACTTCTAAATAACAATGAACGATATTTTTAGCATGTGATGAGAACGCTTCTTGGATATCAGAATCTACATTTCGGTAATTCTCAATAATCCAGACATTTACTCTCTCAGGAATAATCTCACTAGTAATACCGATAAGATTTCCTGGTAAATATTCTTCTCCTTTCAAAAGACGAATATCTTTACGTACTTTTTCTAAACCAGGTTCATCAATCAAAACCAAAGTAAAGTTAACATTCATTTTTATTTCCTTTAATAAGTTAGTTTTCTAAAAACTGCATACAAGAATTTAACAATTCACCACTTTCTAAACTGTTCTTTAAGAACTCTTCTAATTTTAACAATGGTTCCCAATCAAATTTAGCCATTTCTGGATCTTTTGAAGAATTTCTGATACTTAGTCTACCACTTGGTGTTAGTCGAGAACGTTCAATAAGTACCGGATTAGAATTACTTACATCGATCATTACTTTCGATACCGTATCTACATAGGGTTCTTTTCGAACCAACGAAATATAGACAATATCCGATATAGTATATTCTGCTAAGAATTCGTATTTACCAATATAAATTTCGGATATACATCCATATACCTTATATTTATTTTTAGATGTACTAAACTCACCTAACTTTTTCAGTTTCTCAAGATAGTAATCTCTTTTAAATGCGTTATTTAAGTTATCTTCAAATTCATTGTTTCTAAAAACGTATAACCTAACATTTTCAATACGAGGAATTTCTCGTGTTGGAAAGTTAAATAGAATAGCTTCTGATTTCATTTTAAAATTTCCTTTAATAGAGTTTAGAAATACTACTTCATGTTAATGATATAGATTTAAAATAAATAAAAATACTCTCTACCCCGATAAGGAGTAGAGAGTATCTTAACATTAAGAGATTACAACAGGGAATGGAGCAATGCTGTAGAATACATCGTTGTTATTGTATCGGGTAAAGAATACCAACGATACAGTAGATGTTGCTTTACAACGAGTAGGTACAGACAAATCCTGATTCCACATGCTAATAGGGAATTCATGTTCTTGACCACCTACTAACAATTTAAACATGTTAGGTTTAGGTGCTTGATTTTCACGATTCGTACGATATTGAGGCATGGTTGAGTAATATACTTTTCTTAACCAATCATCGAGATCTGTACAGCTATTAGCAAAATTATAAGTATAATTCGTACCAGTAAGGACGCGTACATTACAAACTAATCCTTCGCCATATGGTGGATTCTGATAAGCTTCAAAACCCATTAACCAACGATCGGCAGTAGCGTCAGCTGCATTACGCAACAAACGAATGTCTACTTGCTGAGGATGGATATGTTCACGGAATGTATTGTTCAATACACCTAAGTCAATCGCTACATTCAATTGTTGGTTAGGTCCGAAGAGTTTACCATTTAATGAACGAATCGGTGAATTAGAAGTAATGTATACATCATTAGTCACATCAATCCATTGGTTACGATCCAATGTAAATAAATACCAGTCGAGCTGATAACCAACAGCATCATTTACCCAACGTGGAACTGGGTAGAGTTTAACTGAGTAAGCGCCATCACGTTCAGTAATGGTATAGTTAAAGCTACGCGTGATGAAATAACGATTGTTGTTATTAATCACATTGACTGATTTCTCATTAGTACCAAGGTAGTACTTAAGTACCAAAGTACCTTTCACACCGACTGTTGATTCTGATGCACGATCCAGATATAACAATTCGAATTTATTACCATCAACTGGGTAGGTAACAATAGTACCGTCGGTATAATGTACTTTACCCATGATGTTAATAGAGTTCTTTAAGATCTGTTCAGGGATCAAGAGATTCGATTCATCCTTAGCATCGATATACATCGAATCAATAGAGATTGCGGAGATGAATTTATCTGCATCAGATACATCACGAAGAAGTGCTGATTTCTCAACAATAAAGTTAGTGCGAGATAACAAACCACCTTTATCATCATAAACCAGAATCAAGACCATTTCACCTTGTTCTAATTCATGCGCTGAATAAAATGGAGGCAAGTACCATTGAGTAAGGTTATTCGGATCTTGTTGACCAATTGGTTCTAAAGGAATCTCATTACCAATTACATTATAGCTGGCATCGTATCGTACTGAAATTGGTAACCCACCAGCACCAGCTACGGTTCCTTTAAAAGCAATAGCATGATGAGGTAATGAACCTTGGATATGGAATTGTGCCGGTACAGTCAATGTAGGTCGCACTACCGAATCATCATAAAAGATTTGTCGTGCACAAGGTGTTGCTAATGTACCGCCAGAAAAGAAACGACCTTCATCTTTAGACATTTCGTCAGAAGATGTCTTAGAAGAGATCTCTTCTAATTCTGGAACCAAGGTGGTTTGGTTAACTGAAATAACCTTGTAATAAGTAAAGGTATTCGTATCTAATACAAAGTCACCTACCTTAGGTACATATTTACGATGACCTTCCTGACCTAAATAAATATCATGAATCGCCCATATCCGCCATACCTGAGAATCATCTAGGATGGGAGGCTCACCATCAATACCGACAATGGACACGTTCGCAGCAATACCACGACCGTATACAGGCTGATTCACGGGGTAATTATTTTCACTCACGTGTTTTCTCCAATTCGGATAAAGTGAGATATCTCAATCTCATTTCTAAAATAAATACGAATAATTTGTTTTAAGAAACGAACCTCATGGTAAGTGAGGGTTGTTACATCAGTGCGATACGTTGGATGGATGGTAACGTGTTTCATCGAGATGTTATCTAAACGGAAATAAGGTTCCGCAACAAATAAATCTTTATAGTTACTTTCCACAAAGTTAATGACTTCTTGGTCATTGTATCGAGACTCGATGTTAGGGAATTTATACTGTTTTCGTTTTAGATCGTGGATGATCCTAGACAAAACAGTTGAGTATACCTTATACAATCCTTCAATTGGAGGATTGCTTGTAAACTTGGTATCTTTAAAGAATTGCCCCATGTAAGCAGATACTCGTCTGTCTAGATCGTCTGCTTTACTCTTAAAACTATAAGTATCTTCGATGTATGTTTTACGCTTCGGTACGATAATGTCACGAATTTCGTAAGGTCTACCTTCTAATTCATCTGCCCGCTCAGGAATAATGTTTCCGCGCTCAGAAAAACCTAACTTGGATTGGTCAATGATCCCGTTACCTACTTTAAATAGATAATTCTTATCATCGAAAATTTCCCAAATACCATTTCGAGATAGCATATGGTTATTTACATAACCTACTTGTCGATTAGTGGTGATGCCTGCTAATCTAGTACCTTCTCCGTTTTCTTTAGGTTTTGTCTCAGCAAATGACATCATTCGATAAGTGATTTCTTGACTGTTCTTAGAATGGTCAATACATGACTTATTAATAATGTATACATTTGGAAACTCTACGAAGTAATCGATACCTTCAATTAAAGCTTTACCATTTAGGAATATATCTAGGTAACCATAAGGAATTCGTACAGGTCGAGCAAACACATTATCTTTTTCAGCATTATAGTAATGCTGATTTAATGCGAAGTTTAAAATGCCTTTAGTAAATGGTACCAAAATAGTACGACACAAGAATGTCTTGTCTGTTCTTACTGTAAAAGTATAATCTCTTAACAAGCGATCACTTGTTCCTGTAATGACGATACCACGCTTACCATTAATGGTCTTCCAAGCCCATACACCTTCTTCATTAGTCACATCTTCCCAACGATCAGGTTCTTCTTCCAGTGTTTTCACACAGGCGTATACTCTAAATTCCTCATCTTCAGGAATCTCTACCTCTAGAATATCGATATAGTCATTAGGCTGACGCGTACCAATACCAGAGATAAACTCAACTAAGCGACATTCTGGAGAAGTTACTGGGTATTGATTATAATCACCTAAACGTCTCCATGCCAGAAGCTTACCTTTTTGGTCATATTCGAAAATGGTTGAGTATGGTCGATAAGCATAAGGTACGTTGACTAACTTACCACCTAATCCGTCATCAATAAACGTTTCGTATGGATGTAGTGATTTACCAGTATAGTAAGTCGTAGCATTATAACCGTATGCATCTTGTACTTCTTTTAAACTACAAACCGCTTTAGGTTTAGAGATCAGTTGAGATAAAGTAGATGATTCTAATTCATCTGCTCGCCACTCTTTAATATTACTACGAACACCTTGCATGGCAGCTACACGATTTTGGAAAGCAAGCTTATTCAATTCGTGTAAGCGATTATTGACAAACGGCATTGTACGTTTACCGTATTGTTTACGATAAAATACTTTAAATACCACATTGGCGATTTGCTCGTTAATGAAGTCGTGATTGTTCATCATCTCTCTAACTAAGTTAGTAGAAATAGAGAAATCACAATTACCTACCTGTCGAATGTTGGTTTCTGAATTTCGATGTAACATCACACCTCGGAATAATTTAGGTGTTGTTTTCGGATAAGCACATAAGTGAAAATCGCAATCATCGAAATATTCAAATAAGTTTTTACGATAAGACAAACCGTGCGTAAATAGATACTTACGGATCTTATCGATAATAGATTTAAATGTAGGAATTGTACTGATCTTCATTTCTACGACTTTAGTAATCGTAGAATCGTAAATCAGTTCAACTACGTCTTTTTCAAGAATCTCTACAGTAATCGGGTCATTAACCAAGTAACCATTGATGTAGGTAAAAATATACCCAGGTTTAGACTTATACTTATTGTAGAAGTTGATCAGAGGACTCTTATCAGAAGTACGGTATGGTTTAGCATACTGGATAGCAATCGTTTCTTTAGGAAGATTCTGATCATCGTGATGAAGCAATGCATTATTATAGGTTCTGAATAAGACATCTTCGGTATTCATGTCCCAATTAATTTTCAGATCTTCTTTAATAACTAATACTAAATTCTTCTCACGAGTTAGAGTGTAGTAGATATGTGTCAATGGAATAACAATACCTTTATCAGTATAAAACTGAAATACTACAGTTTGTTCTACGCATAAGTCTGCCATGTTATACCAGCGTGAACGATCGTGCCATTCTACAAAATTAAAATTGAACATTTCCTCAGGAACTTGCCCAATCATGTAAGCATGATAACGTTCATGTTTAGAAGGTAAGTTATAATCTTCCGTAACGATATTAACATGGTTTCGAGCACCACCCAAAGGAGTGATGCGTTTTGGTCTTACAATACTTTGGTTATCTTGGTGTGGAGCTGCCCAGAGATTATAGAGATAATGACCTATTAAATAAGGTACACTCATCGGTACACTCCTTTTATTAATTAATAATCGTTTACAATACTATTTACAGCAAGAATGAAGTTAGCACGATCACGATTAAAATTCTTCAATGCCATTTTTGTTAAACCAGCATTTTTAAATACTTGTTCTGATAAACACACTACTAAGGTAGCTACAAATGTAGGAATGTGTTCTACAGACATTGCCAAGATTTGTTGTTTTTCTAAACCAATCCAAACATTAGCATTAAGGTTCTTAGCAATTACCGTATAGAACAAACCGCTATTAATTTTTTGAATAGCTGGATTATTCAATTTTAATTTCAATTGCTCTAAGAAATCATCTACGTTTTTATAGAACTCTCGATCAACGTATCGATACAAGAAGCTAGACGGAATACCAATATCTCGAGACAGTTTAGCAATAAGCGCGTCAAATTCCAACTCACCTGCATATGTTTCGCTGTGTAACATTGAATAGTACATCCATCCTGACATTGCTCGTAAAGCAACAATTTCTTCACTGTTTAAGCTAAAAGCCATGGACAATGAAGAAGTAATCAAGTCTACGTAAGTCTTAACCACATTAGGGGACAATGATTTAATAGAACGAGTACCATTGTTAACAAGATCAGATGTCAAAATAGTACGAATGGTTTGTAGCGAGAACAAAGGTTTGTTCGCTACTGTGTACTCACCCTCTTGACGTTCTCGAATAAATGATGATAAATCACAAACAGTATATTTCAAACCTTTTACTGTTTCGATAATCAGCGGATGATCAAATTTGGGAACGACTGAATTAGGATAAATAAAAATAGATTTATTTTGTTCATTCACTTTCAACCAAGGGTAATTCAAACCCAATGATTGTCGAATAGTTTTTTGTTGTTCGTCAGTTTTAAAGAAACTACCAATTGTAGTCTCGTAAGGCGAATAAAAAATGGCCATTTATTTTATTCCTAGGTTAATTAATTTAATTAAATAAAAGCTTTTATAAGTAAAGTCTCCGTAGAGAACATCATACTTTTTACTGATAAAAATTTCAATGCGATTTATATATAGAAACTAATTACCACGATATTATGAATATCGTGGCTAAACACGTTATCATTTTAAACACTAATACTGTTTAATTTATTGCTTATTCGCTCGTTAATAGAACATTACCGGTAATGTTTTTCATGTATCTGTTTAGGGTTAAACCTAATACAGCGAATACAATTAAAATTTATTTATTTTAACAATAGTCTAATCTTAATCAGGTTAAGACATTGGAGATTTTTAAAAAATGGATATCTACATTAATAATCCTACACCCCACAGTTTCCACCTGGGTACTAAGGATATGTCCGGTAGACCTCAATCCGTTGTCGCCACTCCGCGTGCACCACATATGGCTTTTTGCCCATTCTACGCTGAAAAAGGTCCTACCGAGGAAGTAGTTGTCGACGGTGAAGCATTTATTAAGCTCTTCGGTAACAAGACTTTGGATCCACTCCACAAGTACTACAACCACTCTTCTGTCTTCATCGAAGGCATGTTGCAAGATAGTGGTACCATTATCGCTAAACGTATCGTTCCTGAAAACGCTATGCGTAAAGCCGGTATGCGTCTGTCTATCGAATATGTTGAAGTAGAAGTAGATGAATACGAGCGCGATGCTTCTGGTCAATTCCGTTTAGACCGTGGTAAGAAAGTATCTACAGGCCGTAAAGTTCCTGGTATTACTTACCGTTGGGTTTTGGAAGAACTGAAACCAGAACAAATTACTTTGGCTAGCCGAACTGTATCTAGTTCTGGTTTGGGTAAAGGTGCAACTAATCAAGTTGACTTTGCTGTCAATGGTGTAGTTGGTAAGCGTCTTCCAATCTTTGACTTCGAAACCAGTTCTCCTGGTGCTTGGGGTAATTTAACCGGTATTTCCATCTGGGCACCTAAGACCACAGACCAAGCTCCTTTGAATACTATCGCTTTCAGCGACACAGGTTCTTACCCATTCCGTCTTCAAGTATTTACTAAACCTAACGCTACCAGCAATAAAGTTGTAGAAACTACAACTAAAGGTGCTCGTGAAATCGACTTCTGTCTGAAACCAGGTGCTGTTTCTAAAGTAGGCGTTCGTTACTACTTGGGCGAAACTTTTGTAAAACATTACAATAACAATCGTCCTGACGAACCTAACCTTCCTGCAACCTTTGGTTCTTTCAGCAATATTCACGTTTACCAAGCAAACATCGATAGCATCCTTTCTCTTTTCATGCAAAAAGAATTGGACGTATCTGGTACTCAAGTTCCGACTCTGAATCCTCAGACTGGCGAGATGGAAAATACCACTCGCTACTACGGTGACTTTGCTGCTGTAACTGAAGAAAACAAAGCAGACTCTAAATATCTGTTTAACTTATTTACAGGTACTCACTCTGATGGTCGTCCTTACCAAACTTTCCGTAATTCTGACAACATCTCTACTACTGAAGGTGAAGTAACTGCTTTGCGTGAAGGTTCAGTACAATGGTCTACTGGCGGTACTGATGGTGAAATGTCTGATGAGTTGTTTGCTGCTGCTGTCGAAGCAATGCTCGACGAATTTGCTGACGCTAACAGCCGTTACATGGATGACACTACTTACAACGATTCTGTCTTCTACGATACTGGTTATCCGATTGAAACTAAATTCAATCTGAATAAATACCTAGTTAACCGTAAAGACCGTTGGGTATGTGCTACCACTCACGTATCTGGTGAAGGTGTCATTACTGCTGCTGAAGAGATCGCTCGTTTGGCAGCCATCCGTAACCGTTTGAAACTGGCTCCTGATTCTGCAGTGTTTGGTACTGAAACATTCCGTGCTATGGTTATCCGTGGTAGTGGTCGTTTCCGTTCTTCTGTATCCAGCTACGAAAAACGCGTTCCTGTATCTTACGAGATCTGTCGTTTGTTTACTAAATATTGGGGAGCTAAAATTGGTCGTGCTGACGCTCGTTGGGATCCTACCGAAGGTGATAACAACTACCTGCGTTACCTGACCGATATTTCTAACCCATGGGTTCCTTACATTCAACGTAACGAAGCATGGGCTGCTGGTGGTATGTGGGTAGAACGTAGCGAATCCGGTCGTTTCTACTTCCCGATGATTCGTACCATCTACGAGGATTACTCATCTACCTTGATGAATGCACGTATCATGCTGTTCCATGTTGAGTTGAACAAAATTGGTGCAGAATTGCGTCGTCGCTTCTCTGGTAAAGACTGGTCTCAACTGCGTCTGAAACAAGAAGCCGAATCTTGGTTCTACTCCCAAATTAAAGACAATAAATTTGGTGGTACTATTGAGGTTGAAGGTGAGTTGTATTTCACTACTATCGATACCGAACGTTCTTGGTCTTGGCACTTTGTTGCACGTGTATACGGCGACAACATCAAAACTGTTCAAACGTTCTACAGTGAAAACTATCGTCGCGAAGATAAGCCTGAAAATTTCAGCGGTATTAGCGCCTAAGTCTATAACTAGGGGTTATTTATTTAACCCCTATTTTATTTCAAAATTTTAAAAGGTAAAAATAAAAATGGCACGTATTGAACCCGTTTTTATGTCTAAAAATACGGGCGGTTTTGCTGATGGTATTCAGGCTCCTGTTGTAGGTCTTATCGAGGGTGGTAACTTCGGTTATGCTAAACAATGGGCTGCTTGGATTAATAACACTCCATACACTTCTCGTCCGCTGATTAGTTTTCTTTTGGAAGCTCCTTTGGGCTTTAAACTTCTCCCTGATGGTAAAGTCCATATCGCTATCTTGCGTAGCCTGGTAGAAACCATTCGCCACCGTATTACTGGTTTAGGACACAAGCTCACCGTAGCGACTGACCAAAACCAAGCATTTGGTGGTTCTGGTCAAAAGTACGAAGTATTCACTAACGTAACTGAAGATCCTCTGAACGTTTCTATGTCTTTCTGGGAACGTCCAGGTTTGGCAATCGGTCGCTACATGCGTTACTGGATTGAAATGCTGATGATGAACATGGAAACGAAATATGCTTCCATTTCAACAGTAGCTGGTACTCAAGACTACGATGCAATGCCTGACATGTACTCCATGTCTATGTTGTTTATCGAACCTAATGCAACCATGACTAAAGTGGTTCAATCATGGATCGGTATCAACATGTGGCCTAAATCTTCTGGTGATAACGAAGCCAAACACGATAAAGAAAACCCTTCTGAAACTCGTGAGATTCAAATTGAATTTACTGGTATTTATCATTACGGTCCTGGTGTTGACTTCTTTGCTCAAAAATTCCTTGACAGCATTAAGTTGATCAACGCGAACGCGTATCACGAAGCTGCGATCCATGGTAATATTGGTCTGGACTCTATGGTAGCCGCATCTAGGATGTCTTTTGGGGAAACAGTTCGCAATATTTCGCGACAACAATTCAAATAAAAATATCACCGTATTTACGATACTTTTTAAACATTAATATTGTATAATTTTATACTTTACTATGTTTACAAAGTGGTGAAACATTTTTAATCAAGATAATTACCACTACTCCTCAAAAAGGAGTAGTGGTAATATATCTTTTTTGACTATCTATACAACCAAAAAAAAATAAGTCCTCTACTCCTTTTTTACTGGAGTAGAGGATTTTATTTTATGCTATTTTATTTAGCGTTTCTCTTTACTTTATTAATACAAATATCAAACCCAGCAATACGGACAATATTATCTTTTTGACTTGGGTCTACTTTAGAAACCATACCTACATCTTGTACAATATAGACTGGGCGCAAAATAAGATCTTTGTGATAGTTAGGATAGTCCTCATTTTCTAGTAATACATCACATTCTCCTGGATAACTAAATATATCAGCCATGACTTTACCGTCTAACACTTTCAAACGATCAACATAGCCAATTTTATCTAACTCAAAATAATTCCTGATCCATCCTGTATTTTTATAACCGGCAATCTTACCAGCAATATAGATTGGAAACCACTCTTCACGTACAAGGATGGATACTTGTTCCTTTAGTTGCGCTGATTTTACAGTATCAGGATCTTCTAATACTGCTTTGATTAAACCTAAGTTATCATCTATCAGAATACCACGTTCGTAATTGATTTCTTTACTAATTTGCTTTTTGTATTGCTCTTTAAATTTCTGATGTTGAAATTGATTAGAATACAATTCAATTAAGTATTCCATGTGATCAACACAATCGTAAATAGTACAAAGAAATAATGCAAGATCTGAATTGTTACCTATATCTGTTATTAATGTAGATAGTTTCAAGATACTGATATCAGTTATCTCTTTATACCTTTTAGCAGAAAGAGTGTTGGTTAAAGATGGGTCAGTCCAGCGCTTAAAGATATTTACGATATCTTTATTAGCAGTTTGTCCATTATTAACCATTTTAGTAATCCAGTTATTATAATAATAACTCGGACTTTTACTAACTTTAGTTAATATGTTGTTTAAATCGTCTTTTAATTTAATAAAATTTTCGTTCATTTTCTATCCATTTATATAGTTAATGATCTTAGAACTTTACTATTCTACGACCGTTTGCTTTTCACTTTTTTCTAATGAATCATCTACCGAATTAATAATATTCTTAATCCATTGACTAGATTTACGAATAATTTCTTTGCATGAATTTTTATTCAATTCGCTAACAAATTTTTCTATTTTTGCATTTCCTTCACACCCACTAATATCCACAAGAATTTGTTCACCATCATCATCTAGAATATAGAATCTATCGATATCCGAAACAATCTTGTTATTAATAAGATCGACAAATTTAAAATCTATATTAACTTGATCTACTACATTAGCTACATTAGCAGCATAAAGTAATTCAAGAGAAATTGAGAATAAAGAATCGTCTTTTAAAACAGTAATTGGATTTACGAAATTGCAGTAAATAGCATAGTAGTATTCATCGTCTCCTTCTTTAGGAATAATAATTTCTTTTTTAGTAACGAAGTCTTTATAAGATTCCATTGCTGCTAAATGATCATCATTTTTCTTAAATACAAACATGTATAAGTTTGTGGTTAACATTTTAATTTCCTTTTATGTCAATTAATTTCTTAGAGAATGAAATATTAGATTCAATACGATATTTTATTTTACGGCATTTACCAACAACTTCAATGGTTACAATGATCTTTCCTTCTTTGTAATCTTTGTACACTGAGAAATTCTGAGTCGTGTGTTCTTTAGCAAAATGGAAATAATCCCAATAATGCCAAATTAATTCTTCAAAATTTCTAAATGCTGATTCAGACATCATTTTTATATTGATGGTCGTAATACCTATAAGAGCGCTACACTCTAATAAGAAGTCATCGCCCTCTGATATCATCGAGCTAATTATCGCATTGATCAATACTTTATATTGATTATCAAAACTACAACTAATAGTTGGTTTTAATAATAAATCAATATATTTAGTATATCTTTCCATTTTAATTTCCTTTATAAAGTTAGTTTATTAATCTACTACTTTAACGCAATCGAATGCGTAAATACAAGTGAATGAAGAAAATAAATTATTAGATCTACCGTTCGAGAATAAGTATCTCGGAACCAACACATATCCGACAATACTAATATCATTATCCCTATGCATATTTGCGTAGATCTTTCCTTCTTTACGATAGATGAAATTTACTTTGCCGATGTCTTTACCGATAGATGGCATAAAGACATTAATACCTATAGCAATACTATTTCGAATAACGCTGTAACCTGGATGACGCATTGAATAAGGATCAACAAGATAGTTCTCAATAATTCCAGTCGTATCGAAAATAGGGATACCTTTATTAAGCAGATTGTTTCGGTTTAAGTACGTAGCTTGTAATTCATTAGCAATACTTAAAATGCCAATTCTTGATTTAACAATATTGATAAATTCATTATACTCCTCATTGGTTAAACGATAAGAAGTTTGAATAAACCATTTCATCTCAGGATGTTTTTCTGGATTAGTGATTTTATAAACCAGCATCTGAGCCGTATAGAAGTAAATATCTTTTACAATAACTTCTAGTACTTGGTTAGAGGGTAATCTTCTAACATGTTGTAATCGAGATGTTAAAAAATTACACACTCGATAGAGATTAGAAGTCTTAGCAATATTAAGTCCTTTATCTAAAAGAATATCTTCTAGTGTTTTTCCGTAATATACTTCTGTAGATGCGGTTTTCAAAATCGTATACAAAGCTCTAGCTAAAGCATTAGCTTGATCAATTTTATATTGCGTTAGTTTCATTTCATTTCCTTATAATTGAATTCGTACTCTGTCAATCCAAAACCGGCATCTAAAATAAATACTTCTCTAACCGAATGTCCATTAGTAAAACGAAAATACTTTTTCACTTTCTTAAAGTATTTTAATACGTCTTCTCTAAAATTAACATAATCGATATAAACTTCTACATCAATTGGATTGAATATTTCTACACTTACTCTTTTACCATTATCTAAATTACCAGTGCGCGAAATACTAATGTTATTTCCCGTTCTGACTAATTGCTGAATACATGCTTCTAATGCTGAAAACATTATTCCTGTATTAGTGCGATACTCATCCCAGTCACTGATTTCCATAGTGGTCTCCTTAAAAAATAACACTCAATAATAACTAGAGTCTCTAGGGATTTTTCCCCTAGAGACTCTAATCATTTACTTACCTGTACTATAGGCACCGCTAATTGCATTTATACCAAACATGATAGCATTCTTTCTTTTTAATGCGTTCTGAAATTCTTCTACATTACCTTCTTTGTAATGTTTCTTCATTTCTTTACGAATATATCTTAATTGCTCAAGCTTTTCATGAAGTTGTTTTGCTACATCTTCACTAGTAAAATGCGCTGCAGAAAGATACGACCTATAAGTAGTAGAATGTGCCGCGCTTAAGAAATTGAAATATTCATTATCGAATTTGACATATTCCTTAATCGTTTTGCTAAACCGATCATTGAATTTATCAGCATGGTCTACGACTTCACCAATACCTTCACTAATTGATTTCATGACCTTACAGGCTTTGTTGGTATTGCAAGCTGATCTGTCAAGTTCTTTAAAAGAAACATTAATGGTTCTTTTATTCACTCGGCCTAATTCAATAAAGAATTTCTGGCGTTGTTTAATATTCTTAATACGTTTGTATTCGGTTTCACGGCGTTTCAAAATTTTATTCATTTTACAATCCTTCAACTTCAGATTTATCCATGATATAAAAACCCACTAAACTTTTAATCGTTTTAATAGAGTTCTCATCAACACTTCCTTCTAACTTCTCTTCTGATCTATAGAAGGGAAGAAGAACAGGGTTAATGCCTTTGTTGTTTTGGCTGGTTTTCAATATTGAAAAATGACACATCGAGACTTCTGCTTTAAATCCTTTATCTGTTAAGAAAATCTTAGAAATGAATCCTTCTAAATTATCCGCGCTGAAACAACTAAGCACGTCATTTGTATTTTCTGGAGGATTACGAAGCACCAAAACTGGATTACTGGTTCCAGTATTGATTCCGTTTACTGTCGCTCTTACCGGATGTGATTTCTCTTGAGAAGAATTTGTTGCCAAATAATCCAAAATATTATAGCTGTCCCAGATCTCAAAAATACCAACATCGCTATTAAGAATAATAGGTTCTGTAGTCTTTTTACCACTTCGACTACTTCTGAATTCCATATTGATGAATCCGTTAGCGTAAATCGTTTCTAACTTATCCGAATAATCGAATAAGTAATCTGGATCCACACTTAACGAACTGTTACGATCTTCTTCAATATAGTTTTCAGATTTTGTTAAGTTAAAACCTATTAAACCAATAATGTTATCAATAGCATTTTTTGGTGTGAGTTCTGATTCTGGAACTTTAGTTTTAAATACTGGTTTTAATACATAGTTACCTTTAAATTCGTTATTGTTTCGTTTACCTAACAAGATATATAATTCTCTAGACATGAAGTTAACTCGTTTATCAACATCTGCCTTAATCTTACCATTAACGATTTTTATATCAGTAACATGCCCATCAGGACATGAAACATTTTGATTAGTAGGTGTGATGATACGAGAAATCATCTCATGATTTTCTAACGTTTTCCGAATATAAGTTCGAACTGGATGGTTTCTATAGTTATTGGCAGTTAAGATAGTGAGTAAAATATCATCAATATCAATGATATCAAAACCAAAACTACCAAAACTATATTTACATTCTAATGCCTTATATTTAACTGACATTGCTCGTTTAAGAACCTCAGAACGGACTTCTTCAATAAATACCTCGTAGTCTTCAGGGTTAATGTTACAACACTTGGTAGCAATCTCGTAGTCATCAGGGTTAATGTTAAGACACTTGATAACAAACTTTTCAAGATTTTCTTGATACAAATCATTCCCTGCTATTACATACGGAAATGCCGAGATGTCCATTTGGTTGATCAAACGGTTAATCAGAACAAATACAGAAACATCAAGATAGTCTTTTACCTTATTAAACTTAAGATACAACTTCTTAATCATTTTAGCTAAATCAGATGTATCGTTCGAGTTAGCGATTTGATAAATAGTTTTACCGTATAGGTCTTCTTGGTTTTCTAAAATCGCAACAGTCAATTCTACGATTTCGTTAACAATCTTTTTCATCTTCAATTTCCTTATAAAAGTTAGATTACAATCTTGCAATAATACAAGAGGTTCATTTTAATAATATAGATTTAAAATAAAACAAAAAAAAAACAATACTCCTCTACCCTGTTAGGTAGAGGAGTACTATTTACTTAAGATATCCGTTAAAAGAAATCTCACTGATTCCTTTTATATATTTATCAGGATAAGTTTCTGTCTTTACAAAACCAAAATGGTCGAAGATCTTTTTAAATTTAGGTAAAACTGTTTCACTTACGGAAAGTAATGGTTTATCAGTTCCTAATTCTTCAAATGATCGTTTAAATAAACGAACTCCCATTCCTAGGTTCTGATATTCTTCCATAATCCGTAAACAACAAATTTTCTTTTCTAATCCGTCATTTTTAAGAATGGCTACTCCAGCGAGTTTACTGTCTCTCCATTCCAACAAAATTGACCGAGTACCATTCATCAAACCAGTACGTACCTTGTCATAACCCCATCCTTCTATTGACGGGTATGTGGTAGTCATGCTCTTGATAAATGCAAATACATATTCAATTAAAGATCCTAAATCACCTACTGATCTTTTAGCAAAAAGACCACTATCGATTTTCTTAATCTTATCAAAACCGTTAGATTTAAAATCAATAATTTTTACATCCAAACTAATATTAGTTTCGGTTGGGTCAATAATTTCAAACGAACCACGAAAGAAATCACGAGCAAAACTATTATCTTTTACATTACGAGCTGTATCCATTGGCTGACACTCCTTTAATTAGGTTTTCTGTAATAACGATGACCAGCAGTTTCTTTATGGGTTTTCACAATATTAAGAATAGTGTGTCGACGAACAGTCACTACTCGCCCATCAGTTGTCACTAATGAATAGTTTCCTGATTTTGTCTTCTTAGCTTTCTTAGAATTGTCACTGGCAAATACTACACTAATTTCACCATGGTCATCTTCCAAGATTTCATACAATGAAAACTCTGTAGGATATTCGTCTTTCCGATTAAAATAAATAACAGGATACGATGTACGGTGATCATCATCTCCCTCATCAGAATCTTGAGTCTCGATAACTTTATCTTTAACCTCTTCTGATTCCGCATCAATTACTCGTTGGCAGTCTTTGCAAACAGTAGCGAATAACTTATCTGTTTTAATCTCGATGATCTTTCTTTCCTCAGGATCTAATGCATTTCCCCATTTCTTAAACAACCTACCAATATACTTCAGCATTAATTAATTCCTTTCAATTATTTTATAAAATAAATATCATATTTCAAGCATATTGAAAGCAATAATAACAGGATATTCCTCTTCATCTAGTTGTAAGATAGGTTTCTCAAGCTTACGATATTCGATTAAAGGTACGATTTCGTACTTATCGGTAATATCTGGTCGATGGAAGAAATCTTTGTATTCATCGTACAGATCAATAAATGCAATAATTCCTGCTAATCTACGTGTCACGTGACGAACTTTACCAATAGCTTTGCCATTGATTCTTACTTCAATGCCTTGTTTAAAATCAGATTTTAATTGCTTGAAGAAATTATCGTAAATAAAAGGTAATTTACCATAATTATAATCAATATACTTATCTAATAATTGAGAATGCATTGGTCCGTTTTCGTAATAACCCATACTGGATACCGGAACACCGTTACCATTGGTTTTTGATTCTAAATAACCTTGATACAGATGATCGCGATACATGACTTTAGTATAGTGCTTAATAACCAAATCAATAAACTTTTCAGTTTGATCATCATTTAAGTTATAAGCATACTTGATCAATTTCTTAAGATGAGGATTCTTTTCTATATCGAGAATCTTCATCACGAACATCGCAGCACTATAGAATTCAAAATCGAGCAAAATACTATTGTGTTCTCTAATAGTAAGTGCTTTCTTCAGATGTTGTATTCTGATATATAAGAAAGCAATTGCTTTGAGTGGAAACAATGGCGGTATATAATCCGGAAATACATCGTTAAGCACATCTTTAAGAGTATGGTTATAAGTAAGTGGGTCTTTAGTGGCGATAGAAATATATGCCAAATTATTTGCTAGCTGATAGGCTTTGCATTTATGTTTTTCAAGCAGTTCAGTTGGATACATGATTATTCCCATTCCATCAAAAAGTTATAAGTGAAAAGTTTACCATCTAGGAAGATATTGATAAGATAGGAATCGTTACCATTCTTTTTACGATTACTACCCATGATGTCATCACTCAAGTAAGACCATACATTGTAATTATCAATAATTTCTCTTTCAAACAATTCACCTGCTGGATCGTATTGATGATTTCTTAAATCAATTACATGATAAATTGAATTAAGATTTTCATCTTTGTCAGTATAAATGTTGATATCGTAGTTATACTTTAAGTTTAAAAGCATACGACGAATTTTGTTATTGATTTCTGTAATTTTGATATTGTGAATTTCTAATTCAATAGCGTTCATTTTAAAGTCCTTTAAAAGTTTACTGTGCTGGATTAGCATTTTAATGATATGTATTTAAAATAAAATAATCTACTCTACCTTTTTTAAGGTAGAGTAGGCTATGTTATCGTTTCATTTTATAAAATGGAAGTTTACCATCACCGATTACATGATTGTAATGGTAAATAGCTTCTAAAGTTTTAGGTGTCAATGTAATTACACCACCAGTAGAATCCTTCAATCGATAATTGCCAGACATGTTCGGAGTTTCTACTTTATCCAGCAAATGATTGAACAGTTTATATTGTTCACCATCTCGAATAATAGAATGACTATCAATACGAGTAACTGTTGTTTCATTCTTACGATAGAATGCGATAGGACGCAAGCGAGATTCGGCACGCGTACCATTCTTCTTATAATAACGATCCTGAATGGTCTCACGCGCATCCAGAAGAGCATTTTGAAGTTGTTTAAGGTCAGCCATTGGTAAGCTAGAATAAGCCACCATTTCGTCTTTCAGGTCTTCTAACAGATGTTTGATGTTCATTACAACATCGGCTTTTTTAACTGCCATTTTTATTTCCTTTATTAGTCGTGTAAGTAAAGTGAATAAGTCATTATTCATTATATTTATCAGTATGTATATTTTTTATTATACATATTAGTATAAAAAATCAAACAGGGTAAGTGTATGAATTTCCAAACCCGACTCACTTATTATTTAGGAACAAATTTAGATGGAAAAAGAACCTATTTCTCCTGATGAAGTTAAAATCGTTAGTTTAAAACACTGCGTCAGGCATGCGATTGAATCTCTTAAAACAGAAACAGGATGTACTACTGAAGAAGTCATAAAGTTTCTTCTTGTAGTGCGTCCTTTTGAAATTATTTTCCCTAACGTGAAAAATGCCGAGGGACAAGATAAAGAAAATAAAATAGATAATATCACTAAATATATTAAACTGTATTCTAGATCTATAAAAGAATACTGTAAAATAGAAACCATTCGTTATTCCACTGGTGATCGAACAAGTACTTTTTATTCTGAATTAATCACTACTGATAATCTTATTCAGTGGTTCTTATTTAATATTGGGCGTTACCATTCTGGTGATCAATGTTATTTAGTATCTAGAAATGGTATTGTTGATGACCCTAAAGGACTAATCCCTACTCTTATTCAAACATTTAATATATCTAACTAATTACTTAAAAGGATTTTCCTAAAATGACTAAACAAAAAATTAAAGTAAAGAAACGCGATGGCCATTTTGAACCATTGGATATTGCTAAAATTCACCGTGTAATAGAATGGGCTGCAGATAGTTTAGATGTTTCTAGTTCTCAAGTAGAAATCAATAGCCATATTCAGTTTTATAACGGTATCTCTACTAGTGATATTCATGAAACATTAGTAAAATCTGCTGCTGATTTAATTTCTACGGAATATCCAGATTATCAACACATGGCGGCACGATTGGCTTTGTTCCATATTCGTAAGATTGCTTATGGTGATTACACACCTCCTCACTTATTTGATCATGTTAAGAAGATGTGTGAATTGGGTTGGTACGATAAGGAAATCATTACTTATTATTCTAAAGAAGAGTTCAATGAGCTAAATGATTATATTGTTCATGATCGTGATTTATCTTTTGCTTACGCTGGTATTAAACAGATGGAAGCAAAATATTTAGTACAAAATCGTTTAGATAAAAAACCTTTAGAATCTCCTCAGGTTGCATTCATGTTAATTGGTGCTTGTATCTTTAGCGATTATCCTAAAGAAACACGTATGGATTATGTTAAAAAGTTTTATGATTCTTTATCTAAATTCCATATTTCATTACCTACTCCTGTGATGGCTGGTGTTCGTACACCTACTAGACAGTACTCCTCATGCGTAACGATTGAAAGTGGTGACAGTTTAGACAGTATTAATGCATCCACTTCTGCCATTGTTAAATATATTTCTCAACGAGCAGGCATCGGTATTAATGGTGGTCGTATTCGCGCGTTAGGTAGTGAGATTCGTGGTGGCGAAGCTGTACATACTGGCGTTATCCCATTCTGGAAAATGTTCCAAGCTGCAGTCAAATCATGTTCCCAGGGCGCTATCAGGGGCGGCGCTGCGACACTTTATTATCCTATCTGGCATTTAGAAGTAGAATCCTTAATCGTACTGAAAAATAACCGTGGTGTAGAAGATAACCGTATTCGCCAGTTAGACTACGGTGTACAATTAAATAAATTGATGTACACTCGTCTGATTAATGACGAAGACATTACTTTATTCTCACCTCACTCAGTAAAAGGCATGTATGATGCGTTCTTTAATGATCAGAAACTCTTTGAGAAACTTTATACTGAAGCTGAGAATGATCCTTTAATTCCTAAAAAGAAAATTCCAGCTCGTGACCTATTTAGTTTATTGATGTCTGAACGTGCAAATACCGGTCGTATTTACATCATGAATGTAGACCACTGCAATACTCATTCTTCATTCGATGAATTAGTAGCACCTATTCGCATGAGTAATTTATGTACCGAAATCACTTTACCAACTAAACCATTAAATAATATTAATGATGAAGAAGGTTTGATTTCTTTATGTACTTTAGCAGGTATTAATTTAGGTAAAATTGAGAAGTTAGAAGACTTGGAAGAAGGATGTGATCTTTTGGTTCGTTCTTTAGATGAGTTATTATCTTATCAAAACTATCCTATTCCGGCAGCTAAACGTGCAACCGAACTTTATCGTTCATTAGGTATTGGTGTCATTAACTTTGCCTATTATTTAACTAAAAATGGTAAACAAATTAAAGACGGTTCTGGTTTGGAATTAACACACCAAACATTTGAAGCTTTACAATATTATCTATTGAAGAGTTCAGTACAACTGGCTAAAGAAAAAGGTACTTGTTTAGGATTTAAAGATACTAAATATGCTCGAGGTATATTACCTATCGATACTTATAAGAAAGACATTGATGCTTTCGCACCGTTTAGTTTAAAATACGACTGGGAATCATTGAGAGAAGAGATTCAAGAGTTTGGTTTACGCAATGCCACCTTATCTACTCAGTTTCCTTCTGAGAGTAGTTCTCAAGTTAGTAATGCAACCAATGGTATCGATATTCCTAGAAGTCCTCTAACTATTAAAGCTTCTAAGGATGGTATTCTGAAACAGATTGTTCCTGAGTACGAAAAATTGAAAGATCAATATGAATATCTATGGGATGATAACAACAACCAAGGTTTCTTGAAGATTGTTGCTATTATTCAGAAATTCATGGATCAAGCGATTTCAACTAATACTCGATACAATCCTGCCACAATGCCTAATGGTAAAGTACCAATGAAGCTGATGCTTCAAGAACTCTTGTTAGCTTATAAATGGGGTGTAAAAACTCTGTATTACCACCATACAAACGATGGTTCTAATGATACTCATGATGACCTTAATGATGGTTGTGTTGGTGGTGCTTGTAAACTGTAAAGTAAAAAAAAATATCTCCTACTCCTGATAACACAGGAGTAGGGGATTATATTTTTTAATGTATTTTAATCTAGAGGGATTCTAAACCTTTTTGCGAGAGTTATACCAAGATCATCGAACGCCTCTTCAATTTCATGTTTGGTAGGTTTCTGATTAAAGCTACCATCAAATGGTTTACCGAATGTCTCACCAAAAGGATTATCCATTCCTGATAATGATTTAGGAGCCGTATATTTTCTATTAACTGCTTTCTTTCTTTTCTTTTGGATCGTCTTCATTTTAGTTTTCCTTTCTTTCATTGTGGTCAATGGTTATATTGTATTTATAAGTGATACCGATTTCATCTACATAGCCTAAAATAACGACTATTCGATCTATTCTAGAATATGTATTACTGATCGTACATTGATTAAAGTAATGATCTTTCTTTTTACTAACACTTAAACCAACAAACCAAAATGACATTAAGTTATAAAAATTGATCCATGTTTCTCGATCAGCATATACGTCAATGCTGTAAGTCATGAGTTTTGTTAAGTTTGTTTCTTTATCACCTTCGTATTCTCGGTAAACAAAGTATTGTTTATTCCATTTGGAATCATTCATCTTTAAGAAAGACTCAATACTTTTTGTTAATTCATCGTAGAACTTTTGATCCATTTCTGAATCGACATTAGATGGACTCATTCGCAATTCCTTTATAAAGTTAGAATGGTTTTCTTTAGTTAGGAAATAAATCAAGATCTTTATTTTCCTTCAGGTATTTTCTAAATTTATTCAACATGTACCGAAGATAGATATCTTTCTTTTGTTTCTTCTTACGATTCTTGTAACGTTTGAGCTTACCTACAAGATACTCACCATTACTAAAACCGATAAAACGATACTTCCTCTTATAGAATTTAATACGTTTAGCCAACATTTTCATTTTAGCTTCCTTAATCTACAATTAAACGAAGATCATCTGGATAAAATTCAAAAGATTCTCCTTCTTTAATACACCACGCTTCAGTATAAACATATTCTCTGTTTTCCTGATCGAAAGCAAGAATATCTTTTGTAAATTCCAATTCAAGAACTGTTTTTCCATGTTCGTCACTATCCACAGTAACGTCAAGAATAAAACTAAACTTTTTTATTCTTTCTACAATTTCATTAAGCTTTTCAACTTCTAATTTATCTTTATATACTCTCATTTTAACATCCTTGCCTTTTACTAATACTAGAGGGACATCCCTCTAGTATTAATTTATTAAAGTTTAATGATCAAAATTCTCTAAAGAGAATTTACTTGAATTGACAGTATATTGTTTAGCATTGTGCTTAGCAATAGAGATAAGATTAACTAAATCAATACGAGGAATACGGAAAATAGTTTCTACAGAACCACAAATCAATTTAGATTTTGTAAAGAGACTATCTTCAATACTCTTAACCACACAAGCACCGTCAATAAAGATGGTTCGGTCTTTAGTTTCAATAACCGGAATATTATTTATCGCTCCGATGATTGGATTCTCTTTATCGAATAAGTAAGAATAAGAATTCTTAGGATAGAATAATGGCAATTTAGCCAATTCACTTAAAGCATTTCTTTCTTCGATACTATTCGGGATAATCACGAATCCAAGATTACCAAATACTGGATCAAACTGTACATAAAAGTTCGACCCATCGACTGTTCCGTATGTGATTCTCTCCTCTTCGATTTTCCAATTAACACAACTAAGTGCTGAAATCAATCCTTTAGCACTAGGACCTAATCCAACGAGATTAGCGATAGGGGTGTAGTTAGGAGATGACTGAGTATCGTTTTGGATATTAGATTTGATTTTCTCTTTAGGATAAGCATTCAGGCTAGATACAGCCAGATAAAGAACTACTTTATCTGTCAAGTGTTTGATTCGATAAACCATTTCAGGATGCTTATCACCAAACAATTCTTTACATTGTTTCTGAATCAATCGACAAAGAGCAGAATTATCAACCATTCGTTTTTCTTTGAAGTAATTAAATACGATTATATGCAATATATTAACTTCAAATAAATTAGTTCCTTCTTTATCCAGATCGTAGATTAGAAGCTCTCCATCTGTTGTTTCAATTTTACAGATATATTTATTATCTGTATCTTCCAATTCAAAATTCTTAATGACCGGACCGAGAACCGTTTTTAGTAATTTATCTAATTCTGAATATACTCCAATAAAATCAATTTCTTCGCCCAGCAGTTCGATTTCAGGATTGTACAATTCCATTTTAAAATTTCCTTATGTAATTAAATTTGAAAATAGAGTAGGGGTAACAATACCCCTACTCCGTATTAGTTTATTTTACAGTTTTAAATACCAGCATTTTCAAAACTTTCTTACCATCTACAGTTTCAAAAATAGGTATTAATTTAGCATAGTGCTTAGGTTTATAAAACATAGTCTTATTAGATTTAATTTCCTTATCACTATATTCCTTAAGGAATTGATAAGATAAACACTTTTCATTCGGTTTGAATTTACCAGCTATAAATTCATTACTACCAAAAGTAGTATTTAAAACAAAACCAAAACATGTACCAAGTCTATGTTTCTTTAATTCGTCATCAGGTAATTGAATAAATTCTTCAGTAGTACCCAAGTATCCTTTATCGTAATATACTGGTACCATTTTATCCAATTCTTCAACACTACTGTTATAAAAGAATTCTTTAAAGCCATTTGAATCTTCGACTGGAATTCCTGTAAAATTCATTTTGTCTTTAATGAATTTGCGGTAATGATTACGTGTTACCATCAGGTAACACATTTCCTTAACCACAAGATCTACAAACTCATCAAACTCTTCTTGAGTTTCAATTTCATAACGACTAATTAAAAACTCTTTAAAGATTTCCATTTTATAACGTATTGTAGAGACCACTTTATTCATTTCGTGGAATAAAGTAAAAAATAACGGAAAATAAGATAAACTAGATTTCTTTAAGAGTCTACTTAACTCAATACAGCGAACCCGATTATCTGGATTTTTAGACATCTCATCAAGATGCTCAAACCAGTCAGCAGCTAACTTACCTGTGATTTCCATTGGAACTGGAGCATCAGAGGGAGCATTATTAGCTTCCCTAATTCTTTTGGCTTTTTCATCAGAAATGTAAAAGTCATTTAAGGTTTGTTGAATGGTTTTATCATTAGAAGCAGATGCAAATACACTACCGAGTTGTTTAGCAATAACAATATAAGATTTCATGTCTTATTCCTTTTATTTAGGTTAAAATTAAGAAACTTATTTATAGTAGCTTTCCTTCACTACTCATCTTAATAGTATAGATTTAAAATAAAACAAAAAAAATAAAGATACCTTATTAGGGTATCTTTATTTTCGTACTTCCATCAAGCTGTGATTTTAAACAATTTACTATCTGGGTAGAATTCGAATGATTCGTCTTCCAATACAATTGCAGTGTTTTTACGACCGCGTTCATTAGTAGTTTCATCAACTACCTTGATCGGTTTCTTGAATATTACATAAAGTGCCATATCATCACTACAGCCTACTCGACTTAATAAGACTTTTTCTACCAAGTCATTGTTATTTAGGTCATCGAGGATTTTATTCCGATTCTCAAGAGTAAGTTTTCCAGTAATAACGATCTCGTGAGAGTTAGAAAATAATTTACGAATAAAATTAAACATAATTACGTCCTTTACAAAGAGATTAAAATATTAATAGAGATGTCTCTATTAGGTTCAATTTAATAGTATATATCTGAAATAAAATAAAAAAATAGAGATACCCTATTAAGGTATCTCTATTCTATTTTACTTTAAGAAATCATTTAGATCTTTCTCTTCAATGATTTCAATACCTGACTTCTTAGCTTTCTCTAATTTCGATCCAGCATTCTCACCTACAATTAAATAGTTTAGCTTACTACTAACTGACGATAACATTGTACCGCCATTATCCGTAATCAACTTCTCTATTTCTTTTCTAGGTCTGGTTAATGTACCTGTAATTAAGAATGTCTTCTGATCTAATTTATTAGAAAGCTTCTCTTCTTTCTTAAACTTAAATTCTACTAAATAGTTTAAAACCAAATCACGATTCTTTGGATTAGAAAGATATTCGTAAATGGCTTTAGCTTTTATAGGACCTACACCTTCTAGATTTACTAATTCCTCGTAAGTAGCGTCTAATAAATGCATAATGTCTTTATACTCTTTTAATAAAAGTTTAGACATTCTTTCACCTACGAAACGGATTCCTAAGGAATATAAGAATTTCTCAGGAGTCGTATATCTAGAAGCTTCGATCGCTTCAAAAGCATTTTTAGCAGTTAATCCTTTACCTAATACTTTTTCTAAATCTTCTAAAGACAGATGATATAAATGGATTGGATAATAAATTGCTTTCGCTTTAAATAAAGCTCGAATAATGAATTCATCCACACCTTTAATATCCATTCCATCTCGTGAAGCAAAATGCAGTATGTTTTGGATTAGTTGTTCTTCACATTCCTTATTCGTACAACGAGTAATGGTTTCTTCTGTAACTAATTGAGATTGACAGCACGGGCATTTATCTGGAAAGACAAATGGTTTACTATCAGGATCTCTCTTGTCTAAATCCACAGCAATAATTTCAGGAATGATTTCTGCTGCTTTTCTTACTTGTACAAAATCACCAATTCTTACATCTAGCTGCTTAATAAAAGAAGCATTGTTTAGAGTTGCTCTAGAAACTATTGAACCTGATACCAATACTGGTGTAAGAATAGAAACGGGTGTGATCGCTCCTGTTCTACCAATCTGCACGACAATATCAACGACTTGGGTGGTTTCTGACTCTGGGTCTAATTTAAACGCACATGCCCAATTAGGCAATTTACCTTCATTAGGTTTCGCATAACTTAAATCATTTACCTTGAATACAATACCGTCTGTATCGTACTGATCTGTCTTACGAGAAAGCTCATGCTCAGAAACAATCTTGCTTAACACGTCTTTATCTAAAGGATAAGTAACAATACCTTTTACAAAAGTATTGAAACCTAGTCTAGATAAAGCACTGGTCATTTCTGAATAAGATATATAGGTTTGTTTAGGTTCTATTGTATACGGAATGAATTGTAATTGACGTTGACGAGTAATTTCCGGATCTAATTGTCTTAATGACCCTGCGGCAGCATTACGAGGATTAGAAAAGGGTTTCTCTCCTTTTGCTAGTCGTTCTTGATTCAGTTGGTTAAAAACTTCTCTGAACATCAATACTTCGCCATAGACAATCGTTTCTTTCTGAATGGGAATTTCTTTAGGAATAGAAGTTATAGTCAATACATTCTTTAATACATCTTCACCAATAAATCCATCTCCACGAGTAGAGGCCGAAATTAACTTACCTTGTTGATAAACTAACTCTAATGCTAAACCATCAAACTTAGACTGTACGATGAGTTCTGTTTGATTCGGTAGAAGTGAAAAGAACTTATTAAGATCATCTACATCAAAACAGTTCTTTAAAGAACCCATAATGTGTTTATGCTTGACCTTACTTAAAGTAGGCGAAACTTTATCTCCTATTCTTTTAACAGGGGAATCATCTAACACCAAGTCAGGATGTTGTTCCTCTAATTGAGAGAGTTCCTTATAAAGCTTGTCGTATTCCTTATCCGAAATCAAAGGATCGTCTAAGGTATAATAATGATAAGAATACTTATTGATTAAATCAACAAGTTCCACCATTCTAAAATATATCGGATCCATCTTCAATTTCCTTTTCAAAGTCTTCCTGACTGATCATCCCATCTGTTTTAATTTTATTTAAAATTCCAGTAAATGCAATAACAGCATCTTCAGGAATAGGATCAATTTCAATAGAGATAGGTTCTGAAACCCCAGGAATACTATCCATGACGAAAGTCGATTTGAATATTCGATCTTTCTTATACATTTCTAACCATTCGTTAAAACAACTACTGATGCTTTGACTTGGAATCTTATAGAATTCCTCAGGTGTAACAACTATAGGCGCTATTTTATCCGAGTAATTATTATCTATAAGAATATAGGACGCAAAAAGATAAGCTTCCCAGTATCTTGATAGAAAACTATTGTCTTCTTCTCTAGGATATTTCTTAATCAGAAATTGATTAATAGGATTCAGTCTGAATAAATAAGAATGAGTATATTTAGGAAGATCTGAAATAGTCGGTAACATATTGTTTTCCTATTTAGTCTTAAAATAAATAGAGTAGAGAAGGAAACCCCTCTCTACTCTATTATTCAGTTAAAGTTCAATACCACCAAGGTCATCTTTACTAACATTACTGTCTACTTGACTAATTAGATAAGATGAGATCTCTACTTCTTGAGGAGCAACCTGTACATTATCAGAAGTTAACCAAGCATTAATCCAAGGAATTGGATTATGGTTAACATCTGGGAAAATAGGGTCTAATCCTACGGCTTTCATGCGATGATTGGTGATGTATTCGACATATTGACAAAGAATAGTTTCGTTCAATCCGATCATACTACCATCTTTAAATAAATACTTAGCCCAATCTTTTTCTTGTTGAGCGGCTTCTTTAAAGATGTTAATACATTCTTCTTTAGTTTCTTTGGCAATTTCTTTCCATTCTTCACCTTCTGCACCAGAAGCCAATGTATTGATAATGTGTTGAGTGGTAGTTAAATGAAGTGCTTCATCCGAAGCTGTCCACTACGGTCGTTAATCGTAGCCGGTGTGCTCAAGACACCCGCCCAATATCACTACTGGGGTCAGACTATATCATGATCTGTAATTAATACAGACCCTCTGCGTTTGGCGAACTAAACGATTGTCCACTACTCTACTCTCTCTAATAATTAGGATTTCGATAGTCGTTAGAGTTTGTCAGTTTAAATTATACTAATATAATTTAAACGTCTTTACTACGGGATTGTCTATATTAGAGTTTCCCCGTTTAACAGAGTTATTCGACTACCATCACTGGTAGAAGCCGCAATGAAGTTTACGGGCGATAAGTTTGATAATCTTAGCATTACCTTCCATGAGTTTACGTTCGGCGAATGAAAAACTACATGCAAACGAGACATAAAACCGAATGGCTTCAAGTACATTCACTACAAACATACAAAGATAAATCTTTTTCATCAATTCGCGTTTGTTAATATCGATACGTTGATGAAAATACATAGCATAATCTTTTGCTTGTTTCTTAATTTCAAAAACACCTTCTCCAAAAAGATTGTAATATTGAGAGTATTCAATCAAGTCATCGTAGTATTGAGAAATTGCACGTGCTCGCTTCTTAATTTCTTCATTTACTACAATGCTATCAAACTCTTCGCTAGGGTCAATTAATACGTTACGCATGATGTACGTATAAGAGTAAGAATGGATTGACTCGAAGAAATCCCAGGCAATTGTCCAGTTCTCTAATTCAGGAATAGAAATAAGTGGTAGAAAAGCAATAGCTGGACTTCTTCCCTGAATCGAATCCAAAAGCGATTGATAATCCAAATTACGTAGAAAAATGTGTTTCTCGTTCTCTGGTAAACCTTCAAAATCAATACGGTCTTTAGACAAATCCACTTCTTCAGGACGCCAGAAAAATGATTTTTGTTTTTCTGACAAATCATTATAAGTCTGGTATTTAGACTTATCGTATCGCTGTAAGTTAATAGACTGGCCTAAAAACATTGCTTCCTTAGTTGCGTCATTAGGGGTCTGATTAAATACTGAAAACTTCATTGGTTTTGTTTTTTCGCCTAATTCCATTTTTATTTCCTTTCACGTGGTAAGTTTGTTTAAGAATTAAAGTAATCCTTTTAGAGGGTTATTTTTGGTAGATCCCTCTAAACTGGCTCTGGCTTTTATTTCCCTAACCAAATCGTGATTAGGATTTTTCAATTTTTCTTTGAACAATTTATACTCTTTAGGAGTAAGAACAATATCCAGTTGTTCAGTTAATTCTCTTATTTTCTCTAATTTTCTTTTATGTTCAACTAATGATTTTATTTTCATCTTTAGTTTAATTCTTCGGTTTTTCACCACCTACTCCTCTTCTTCATCATTATCTTGTTGTTGACCTTGTTCGGCTTCATCACCGAACATCGGCATTACTTCTTCTACAACTACACCCATGTTAAATACTCCTTATGTTAAAAATAAAATTCGCTGATGTTTGCAGCTACTTCAATTACGTCATCAACATCTACGTAAATAGTGGTTTTAGGAAATGCATCGAGCAATAAATCATTTACAGTGCTACTGGCTTTAAAATTAGAAAAACTTAGAGTACGCATTATCGTACTTTCGTTACTCTTTAACAAAATCTGTATTAGTTTATTTTGTTTGTCTATAGTTACTGAAAGATATCGTTCTCCATTACTAAAGATTTCATTTCGAACATTAGTAATCTCACTAACTTTGATACCATTGATCTTGGTATGGTCAGCTAAGATCAAAAGCATGTTCTTAACCATCTTTTCGTTAGGTGTTTCATCAAACACTAAATCGAATACAACTTCTTTGTTATCACCTTCAACAACAAATTGAACATTATTATCTTCAGTACGTCGAGTGTCGATGTATTTGTCGTTATAGGTAACGTCGCTAAAACTCAATCCGATTAATGTAAGTAAAGTATATCCGGATTCGCTCTTAATCGAAAATGGATCTTTAACAACACTCGGTCTATCCAAAATCTGATACAGTTGAGCAATACGAACGAATTTACGATAGTATTCTAGCCAATCAATAGTTACGATATCCCAATCAAGAAAAGCACGTAATTCTACAATATCAGTATCGGATTCGAATCTATAGCTTTTGCTTTCGTCACACATGGTAAAAGCAAATAAATAAACTTCGTAAAACCCATCGATACCTAAACTATTTAAAGTATTTAGATTTTTACTAACAATATCTTTACGAATAACTGTACGTCTAAACCAGCATTCTTGATCGTCTTTGAATTTTCTTACTAACTTATTACAAACTTTAGAAAAGATATTTTCTTTAGTTTGTTTAGATTCTGGTATTTTTCTAATAGAAAAAGATACTTCTCCAGAAAGAGTCCTAATAGCATTACCATCGCTAAATGAATTACTATCAGAAATTATTACTTCGTATTCTTTACTATTAGAAACACGTCGATACTGTTCTTGAATTTTCTGAAACATTTCTCTTAATGTTTCAGTGATTTGTTCTCTGTTTGTAGTAATATACATGACTAATTTCCTTTCCATTTATTTCAAGAATGGTAATTCAGAGATTTTGCAATTAAGAATAAATTCACTAGGTGGACTAACATCTAATAAAGTTATTTTAGTTTGTGTAAAATTATTTACATGAATTTCTTCAGCTTTAAATTTTCCACATTCTAACGTATATAGTTTAGTATCTGAATGTTCGTTTACTTTAATGAAATATAGATTATCCTTTTTTATACATTCGATATAATCTCCTTTTTCTTTAGTTTTAAAATTTCTAATATCTAGATTTAATGGCAAGTAGTCACTAGTAAGTGTTTCAAAATCACTATTAAGCTGATTGGATAATAATGCATCTTTACCACTATTAGATAAAAGTATTTTAAAACTAACTCGTTCGAATCGAACCTGATTTAATCCGGAGTTAAGACCAGGATTACGCCAATATCTAGGAGTAAAACTAAATGACATTTTAACAATATCATCCTTAATACTGTCAATAAAAATCACTAATTTGTTACGGCCAGAAAACTTATCGGTATCGTAAGGATATTCAATCCCTAAAACATTTCCTAAAGTATAATGACTATCCTCATTAAGTCGTCCACAACTCACTAAACTATATAAAAGATAATTTAACCTAAACTTACGAATATTTTCTAATTCAATAGTATCGTAATCAGTAAATTCTTTTTGATCGATAATATTAAGAAAACATAAGTTAGTTATAAATTCTTCACTCATCGATTCTGGTATTGATTCAATCGCTGACTTTCCTAATTCAGTAGTCCCTAAGGAAGCCATTGCTCGATATTCTTTTAATTCAGTTTCCTTAAAAACAGGGATTACTTTATTTATCAGTTTTTTGATTCCCGATAAAGTATCTGTCTTTAAATCAAAATAACTAACTTGATACGATCCGGCAAAATAAGCTACTGATAAACAAGCATGTTTTTCATTAAGAAATTTATTTCTGAATTCTGTTACTTTCTTAGAGAGAAAAACCAATTCAGGTAGTAGTACTCTTTTAGATTCTTCTCTTACTAAATATTCTGCATTTTCATAATCCGCTATTTTAAGATTATCAATAAAGTATTGCATTTTTCATTCCTTATATAGTTAAAACAAATTAATAAATACAGGACTATGGATATCCATAGTCCTGTACTATTCTTAAAAAATAAATTTAAATAAAATCTTCTATTAAACTTATCGCAAATGCAATGTACGTTAAGAATAACAGAATACTCATTACCACTATCATGATATATGTTCCTTTTATTTTATAACTTTTTCTTATAAATGAATTCCAGATCATTATGCCATGTACTAACGTTTTCTAATAAATTACTTTCCATGTACTTATCAGTAGCTACGTCAATATCATCATTCTTACCAATAATATCAGGCATTTTAGAACGATTATCTGGAGCGCATACATTATGCAATATTGAAAAGAAAACATATTTCACAATCAAATCGATATGTTCCCATTTCAATACCTGGTCTGGTAATGCTTCAATTTCGCGTCTAAGGTCATCTAAATAACTCGATTCAGTTACTTTACCATTCCAATCAGATCCTACCATCATTAAAGCATTTTTATTAGAAATCTTATTCTTATACCCATGAACATGATATTTAGTATCAGTCATCAGTTTATAAAAATCATCAAGAGGAATATTGTGGGTTCTCTTATTCTTGTCCTTGGTTTTAGCTACGAGAAATAAGATTTTAACTTCATCATCTTGTTCTATACCTATAGCTTTCTTGTACTTCTTCAGAGTTTCTCCTGATAACACACCATAACGTAAATTATTAAAGGCTGACTTACTTACGATTTCTAATATCGCATTAAGTAATGTTTTATACCGATGTTGATTTACAGAATATAGTTTGTTAAACTCTTCCATAAACCAAATCATAATTCCTTTTCTACCTGAAAATTCCTCATTCATTTTTTCAGTCTCGTAAGTAGGAAGTGTGCTATTTGGCCCAACATTACTGACAGGAAGATCATATCCTTTCTTGGTAAATAAGTAATATGTTGCTTCTTCATCGCCTAAAGATATAGTATACTCAGCATAAGCTGAACCTGGTAATTCTGAAGTTATCTTGGGACTATCTCCAGAATAAACAAATATCTCTGGAGCTATAAAGTTAAACGCCTTATTCGTGTATACTTTATACATCTTAATTTGATTATCATTAAGTTCGTCACCACAATAAAATAAAGGAATACAAGGATCAGCAAATCGTTTATCAATACCAGTAAAAGGATTTAGTGAAACCAAAGTCATCATTTTAAAATTTAATGAATTAAGGATGTATTCACCAATATCTAAATTTGTGATTTTACGACCTCTTCCTATATTCTCACCTTGTTTAGGGTTACTGTATCTAAAATAAGCAAACCATGGATTTGGAATACGATCGGAAGATGAAATTAAACTACTCCTAAATTCAGAAAATTTATTATAGAAGTCCTTTAGTAATTCCTTAAATCTAATTAATCTCTTTCTAAATAAATCCGGAGAGACTAGAATTTTCTTATCTTCTGTTTCGGTACCAAAACCGACCTTATAAAGATCTGACATGGTAATATAAAGAGCGAGTTTACAGAATGAAACATGTAATTTATTCCATGCTGTATTTTTCTTTAAATAGATATTTTTAGGCACATAATCAGAAAGAGAATATCTCCATTCCCCGAAATGGGTAATGGATTTATCGTAATTGATTCCGTTTTGTTTTGCTGTTCTTTCCGAATACTCGTATATTCTTTTGCTGTACTCTGTAGCCCTCTTCTTTACTTTAGTTTTAAATTCATTGTAAGTCATTTTCAAAGGATCAAATTCACTAAAGTAGATAACTGGATCTTTTACAATCACTACTTCATCGGTATTATCTAATAAAAGATCTCCGTCTGTTTTAGGAGTAAAATATCTTCTATTAATAGAATTAGATAAATTAATCTCTTTCATTAAATCGAAATACTCAGGAGAATACTCTATAGTAGGTAATCTAGCATTTCCTTCGAAACTGGTTTTGTAAATTTCCTTATCCACTTTGAACTTTTCATTAGTGGGAAATAATAGGCTGTTAATTCTAATGCCGAGATCTTTAACTTCATTTAAGTATTTTGGATCAGTATTGGTACTATTCTCAATTGATCCTTGTCTAATACTATAATCTCTAGGTGATTCCCCACCGTAATTAATTCCGAAAAATTGTAATTCTTCGTAAGGTCCAAAGATTCTAGGTACGCTCCTAATATTTAATCTATTATACACTAACGGTTGGTAAATTTGTTCTCTTACAGATGTGTTAAAACGATTAGCAACGTACACGTAATCAGAAGAGTCATTGATAGTAAAATCATTTACCCTAAGTAAAAAAAGATTTAAATATAATCTGAGGTAGAAAGGTATTTTTTCTCTAGATAACTTTCTAGCCTCTAAAAGAGCGGAATCCATTGTTTGAAATTCTGGCGTAGTACTAGAATAATATTCTTTAATAGCATCATGAGTGCTTCTAGTAATTCCGTCTTGATGCACTTGAAACCTAGGGTTTAGATAAGATCTAGGATCGTACTGACGATGCAAATGGGGTTCGTACCCTGTCTGAATAATATTGTTTTCACCAATAATCATTTTACATCCTTTTAAAATAAAAAAAAATAATATTTAATTAATAGTTCATACGAAATCTATAGAGACTCTAGGTTAAATCCTAGAGTCTCTATATTCTATCAGCGAATATCCCAGTCAAATTCTGGAAGTACTTTACCTTCTTCTAAGAAGATTACTTGGTTATGTTTATAACGACGTTTGTGTTTATAGTTTTTAACCACAACACTTTCTTCATTAATACCAACTACTTTACCAATATTGTAAATTCGTTCATTGTAAGTAGGGTAGATAACCATGTCACCAATTCGTACATCGTCAAACATTTCTTTATGCTTCTGTTCGATTTCAGCATTACTGTGCATTTCTTTGTACCAGTAATAAGCCACGGATGGTGAAATAGTAGCAAACCAAGGAATTTCATCTCTGGTGTAATCGTTTGTAATATTAAACCAACCTAATTGATAACTCTCACGAGATACCATTTCGTCGATATAATATACATCGGTACGCTCTTTAGTACGTTTTGTATTGTTGTAAAATCCTTCAAACAAATCGATCATGTATTGATCTTCAGTATCCTTAGGAATGACACAGAATATATTGTATTCATTACCACCCAGTACCATAGGGATCGTGGTCAGTTTGTATTGGTCAGCATTTTCTTTCATCTTTTTCCAAGAAGCTGGCAATGCGCCAAATTCAAATTCAGCCGAACCCATGTAGTCAAATGTCACATAGTAGTCAAGACCTTTACGACCTTCGTTAAATTCGTCATAATGACGTTCTACACGTTGGATGTAATAGTTTTGGTTATTTTTCAAAGAGATTTCCATTTTTAATTTCCTTTACGAAGTTAGATTAGTTAAGTTCTTTAGTTATACTCAAGTGAGTATAGGTGTTATTGATAAGTAATCTAGAAAGATTACGAGACGATGGTTCATTTTGATTGATGGCTAGTTGTCCTCTTACGGTAAACAAACTACCTATAGAAATATCCATAATCGGACTACTGATGCTATCATCGGTGAAATAGACTTCTATGTCGGTTAATAAAGAATTACGATCACAAGGGACGCCTAAGTAATCACAAAGCAATATACCGTTTGTTCTGATCTTACCAATGTTATTAACAAAGCATAGCAAATTCATTAAATCAATGTAATTGCTACACATCTCGTAATAACGATAGTTATTTTCAGAATTGTCTCTGACGATGTAATTAACAATAGTAACTGCATACGTGAAAGATTTAGCATATTCCTCACCAAGCTTCTCAGCTTCGTTATAAGGTAATGTTAAATTCTTTCTTCTTTTTCCTTCTTGATAGAAGTCATTTAAAATATAGGTTTTTAAATAAGATTCTTCATCGTACCAAAAGATATATTTTGGCTTGATCTTGTTAATTAAAATCGTATACAGATACAATTCGTTTTTTGCATCAAATTCAGAATTTACCTGTAATTTCAATTTCTGGCGACTAAACACATTATCGTAATGTGGATTAATACGGTCTGATAAAGATTTAATCTTTTTGATCAATGAGAAGATTGTCTTATCTGGATTGTGTCTTCTTTTTGCCGAAGTATACATCACTCCATTGTTGGCAATATCTGTAATGAATCTCATTTTGTTTTCCTTATACAAAGGTTGGGTTTTATTAACTACGACGAGTTTTAGGTTTCAGGGTAAACAGATAGTGATTGCCTACCTTTTTAGATAGTCTTGCACGTGGTGCTGGCTTACGTCCAGTAGAAAAGAAGATTGCTTTTCTCGTAGTATCATCTCGAACATCCATCACGTGTTGCATATACTTCTTCTTAGCCAACTTCATGATTTCTTTTTCTTTACTAGGATTGAATACTCGTCCACCTCGTAAAGAACGATTATGGTACCACTGGAATTGGCCTTTAGTAGTGATTACTTTCTTAACACTATTTGCAAACTCAGGATGGTCTACTCGATTAAGGATTACATCGGCTACGGCTTCTTTGCCAGCATGTGATTCGCCCTGTGCTTCGTAGAAAATAGCCATTGCCAGATATTTAACTTCTTCGGAAGTATTTGCAAGTACTGGCTTTACAAATACTGATAATAAAATAATCAAGAATAACTTTAATTTATTCATTTAAAACTCCTTTACAAAGTAAAAATATAAACAGACATAACTACACTCCTGCCCCATTTCGGGAACAGGAGTGTAATTATAGTTTTAATTAACCACGGATTTTCTTAGTAACTGGTTGAGCAGGTACTTCACGAACAACAACTTCGCGAACCACTTCATGCACCACTTCTTTAGTTACGACTTGAGGTTGTTGTTTAACACCACCAAATACGTAAGACAGACCCAAGCCGATACCTACATTGCGACGAGTATCAAAGTTAATACCGCCTTTAGATACCCAACGACCAGAGTTGGAGATGTGGCTCACACCAATTGCTGCAGCACCTTCATTCTTGAAGTAACCAGCACCTACGCCAATTGCTGTTTGACCAGGAGCATGTGGTTGAGGGATAGCGGCGATTGCATTTGAACCAGCGATACCGGCACGAGCTTCGCGACGGTTATCATGCAACTCTTTACGGATTTGAGAGTTATCAGCATTCAGGCCATTAACCAATTTACGCAATTCGTTAATTTGATCATCTTGAGCTTCGTTCCAAGTATTGTATTGGTTCAAAGAATTATTGATGGTTTGAATTGCTTGGCTGTTAGTAGTGATGCGGCTGGAGTTGATAGCAATGTTATCAGCGTTAGTAGCTACACCGTCTTTCAATGTTTCGATTGCTTTTGCATTATCGCCAACTTTATTGGCAACGGCATAGAGCTGAGAACCGTTGATAGCATCGGTAGATTCTTTTGTGATACGACCAGCTGCCACATGGGTAATAGTGCGTTCTGCATTTTCTTGACCTACAGAAACGGTAGCTACTGGTTTATGGCCTTTGAAAGTACCATAAGTAATACCGTTCACTTCAGAAGTAGCGGTACCCACTGCTTTTTCAGTAGTAGAGAATGAACCGATTGCTACATCATGGTTATTGGTTGCTTTTGCATTTACACCGAGTGAAGTAGTGAAACGACCAACAGAAGTAGCACCAGAACCAATAGCGGTAGACTGATCGCCTTCAGCACGGCTAGACTGACCGATGGCTGTAGACTGACCACCCAGAGCATTAGCATGGAGGCCCATTGCCACACCACTGTTTTGTTTAGCATATGCGTGTGCGCCGACAGCAGTAGAACCGATACCCTCTGTACGAGTACCCTTACCAATCGCTGTAGATGACTGGCCGATAGCTGATGCTTCGGAACCAACTGCTGTATTCATTGATTCCAATGCTTTAGCATGATGGCCGATTGCAACAGACATGTCGCCTTTTACTTCGGAACGTTGACCACCCACTACGCTGTCCTTACCATTGACGGTATTGTGAATACCGAATGCCGTATTTGACAGGCCGTTATTTGTCAAGTCAGTACCGATACTGGTATTACCTGAACCACTAACAGTGATCTTATCACCATGTACTACTTGATAAGTGCCTACAACGGTATTGTCAGCATATGCGGTAGAAGTCACAGCAGCAATAGCGATCGCAATGATAGATTTTTTCATGTTTATTTCCTTTATATAGTTAAAAAAGAAGATTGGTACTGCATTAAGAAAAGATTAATTCGTCCCATAAAGGGAAGTGGAACGATGTCTCATAACCACCATTCCACTTAAATGATATAGATTTAAAATAAAATAAAATCCTAAATGGTGTATTTACCATCTCGGAACTTTACCTCTTCATTATTAATAGTGCTGGTATCTTTTTTATATCTAGGTGCAAAGTTCTTTGGTTTACGTGGTTTAATCACACCGTGATAGAACTTTGTTTGTCCACCAAATACCTTATTATAAGAAATCACAAACACCCCTATTACAAAGATAAAGAAATTCTTGACCAGTTTAAATCTGGTAATCAAACAGAAAAAGAAAAAGCTTGCAAAAATAATTTGTAACATATCTACTTTCCTTTCAAAATAGATTAATAGGATTACCTTACGCTTAGGTAAAGCCACTGTAATAGTATATGTTTAAATTATTCTTAAATAAGCATTAACATAAATTAGATTACTCTACTCTGGATATCCAGAGTAGAGTAGATCTTATTCAGCTATTAGTTGTAAAAAGGCATTCTCAGTATATACCCAAGGTTTAGGATCTTCATCTGTAATAAAGATATATTCACTTGGAAATACTTCTAAATCCCCTTCTATCGTATCAATGAATATACTCTTTCTTAAATTGCATAAAGTATACTTTACTTTATTCTCCTCTAACCATTTAGCTGTTTGATTAGTATCGTTGAATTGAATGTAAGAAAGAATATTCATTTTAGTTTTTACCTGTAAATTTTTTAAAGAAACCGATAGAAGTAGCCAGCATGACTTTTTCGCCAGTATTTACTTTATCAGAATTAAATTTCCATCCTAAACGGACACGGAAACAATGACTCTTCAAGAATGGATATCGGTAGATTAAATAGTATTCGAAGATACCATTATCATCTACTTGGAAAAGATAACCTACTTCTCTTTGGTCAGATGTATTAGGATTGCCTTTAACACGAATAGGACCTGTTAAGTGGGTACCACAAACATCGTAATCAAAAGTATATCCTTTATTTCGACAAATCCAAAATACTCGTCTCTTATAAACAGACCAGTAATCTTCTTTAGGATGTCTTTCTAAATGACCTTCGTCACCATCAATAGGGTTATCATGAGTTAAGAACCAATTAAAGATTTTAGGAATCTTTCCTTTGGCATTATCTCGCATAGAGAACCAAACAATCAATGGTGATAAAATAACAGCCAACAAATTAATGATCATTGAAGCAATAAACATAAAGAAGTAAATTACCATTACTACTGCTAATCTTTGTTTGTACAATTCTTTCATCTTGATATTTTCTTAAGTACTTAAATAAATGTTACATCTTGAACATATTCCGTAACCATTTCTGATTCTGGATCTTGTTCGTAGAATGTAACTTCAGGAGGAATCGTATCCAACATGGTTTTCTGAGGAATCACTTGAACTTCTTTTCCTTTTAATAACTCAGGATGTTTGGTCAAGAATGTTTTCAGTTTATCGTAAATGGCTTTACGAGCATTAAAACCATGAGCATCACCTACACGAATGGTTTTTCGTCCAATGTTGACTTTATCACAACATCCGTCAAAATCACCCTTATCAGCAAATGCATTAACACCATTAGTGCTCCAGAACCAAAATGCTGAAGCCGTACCTAAGTCTTTCTCTAAAAGTAAGTGAGGTGAAGTAGAAGCCAACATTCCACGAGAACGGAAGAAATTCTCGTAATTGGATTTACCCGTAATTTGGATAGGGCCTTTACCAGCATAATTCCAACCATCTCCAGAACTCTCAGGACCATTACCCATACGACCAGCATAACAATGGTTAGCAATAGCCTGTGGATTCTTAGCAATGGATAATGCTTTTTGATTAGGCTTACCACTTGCGTCAGCATAACGCTTAGGCCATGTACGAGCCAAACCTAAAGCAGTATAGTTTAAGTTTTCTTTTAATACGCGTAAGTGATTAGATTCAATCATTACGTTAGCAATAAATGCTGCAACACGAGCAGGAGTGTTGATTTTATATTCTTCAGCATACTTAGCAAAATAACTAGACCATTCAGTAGCAGTAAGGATTGAACAACCTGCAGCTGACAGTATTTGTTTCCAGTTTTCAGCTTTCATTTATTATCCTTTTATAGTAAAAGATAAAATAAAAATGTAAATACTACTCTCTACCTATTAAGGGTAGAGAGTAGTAGATTCTCATAGCTTAGTTATAGAAGTAGTTCATCAGGCGAGTTTTAGCACCTTCTGAAAAACCATACTCTAAAGCTTTAGCAATGTCAATAGTCGTATTCAATTCTTTTTGGCGAGTCATCGGATCTTTCAGACTGGTCAAAAGATTCATCAAGTTAGCATAGCAACGAATAGATACTGGATCCAATGCTAAGTTTTCTTGGAAGCGAGACAGGTTCAGAAGACCCAATACTTCTGGTTCATCACACATCAGTTGCAACAAGAAGTCCATAGAGTAACGGAATGATACGGAATCTGTTTTGGTAATGATGTCCATGATGTTATTAAAGATCTCTACTTGCATAGCAGGACCTTCATTTACAACGAAGTTCTTATCAGCCATCAAAGTGAGGATGTGACCTTTAAACTGTTTCATCTTAGCAACATACTCGATAATACCCAAGATGGACATTTGTGCAGTTACAGATACTTTACTCAATACTTCATCTTGAGACAGGCGATCGTATGTTTCGTTGTAGGTACGATTTTGATCAATGTCTTCCAGATCACGTTCACCATCTTGTTGAGACTCTACAATGTATTCAGGAACAATAATTTCATCGCCTTCAGGCATATCGTACAGTGCAGGCTCCAAGTAATCAGGATCGTTAGGATCAGTAACTTCAGGTTCGGTATCCAAGCGATCTTTACGCGCCGATTCTTCTTTCTCTTTCTCTTCCTGTTCTTTACGAGCAGCTTCTTCCTCTTCTTGACGAAGAGCCTCTTCTTCTTCCAATTGTCGTTGACGTCGAGTAGACATGTGGTTACGATCTTGGTTTTGTGATTGATACATTTGTTGACGTTTATTTGCCATTATAAGGATCCTTATTAAAAGTGTTTTACATATTGAATAAAAAAGAAGTTTGCGCTTAACTTCATAAATCTAACCAAAAAAAGAATACCCTACCGAAATAGAGTATTCTTTTTTATCTTAATCTCTTACCAAGCTTTTAATCAGCTCAGTAAGTAATATTGTCACAATTGGAATCATTACAAACCAAATGCTTGCTTGACCAATAGCCTTGGTCAATGAAACATCAGTATAATACAATGCCGCCATAAGCGGTACTGTAAATACAGATGTTAACAGTGTCATCGCTGAGGCTGTTATTAATACGTCTGAAATTTTCATTTGGATATCCTTATACAAAGATTGGTTAACTGTTTCAGTAGATTTCTCTACTAGGTTCACTTAAATAGTATATATTTGAAATAATCTAGAATACTAATCTACCTCGGGCTTGACGCCCCTCTAACACTTTGGGATTTTGTTACCTAAATACTAATAATGTATTATTATTATCTAAATCAGTAAAGTAAGTAATTAAGGTAATAAAAGTATTTCTTTCCTAATAATACTAATAATGGATTTTACAAATCCTAATAGGTTCTTTAACAAATTCTAATCATTATTCCTTTCACTCACCCAGCGGTAGCGTTTATGGGTGAAAGGAATAATGTATTCATTCTTCTATAATACTAATAATACTATTTCTTTTATACTAATAATAAATTAAATCTTATTATATAAAAAATAATTGTTATTATACAAAATAAATCTATTTATTATCTAAAATACTAGTATTTAGGGATATTTTAGATATATTTCTTATAATACTTTTATTTTTTTCTATAATAACAGTAAAGTAAAATAGATTAAATAAAGTAAGAATAAGTAGAATAGTAATAGTTAATAAACTATAGTAAATACGTAGCTACAAAAGCAAATATAGCCGTATTGTAACGTTTATAATGTTTTGTTCTGATGTTTTGCTTTTGTAGTTATTATTAAGATTATTATTAGTATATTTGTATTTAGATTTATTATTAGTATTATTAGTAAATATCTAGATATATTACTTTAGTAATATAGATAGATATTACTTATTAACTATTACTAATTAATATTTATATTAATTAGTTTTAAATACTATTTTAAATTACTACGTAATTTAAAATCTCTAAGGATATGTATTTAAATTACTAAAGTAATTTAAATACTTTTACTTTAAGCAAATTTATCCCTGAATAGCGAGAACTCTTTTTAGACCGATTAAACACTAACCAAAATAGACAGATTATATCCGTTCTCGATTCAGTAACAAGCAAAATATCACTAGTAGGGTTTTAGGCAACAAATCCCAAAGTCAGTATAGCGCAGCGCACCACTAAACCAAACAACATGAGATACACAACCAGAACGTTAGTAGCGCAGCGAACAAAACATCAAACAGGTTAGATAGACTATCACACAAGGAACTATAGATCGCTATACTGACATTTATACACCAATATTGATTACAAGCCAATAGAAGCGATTTTAGATGGGTTAAATAGTCAGGATGATAAATGTCCTTATCTTACAAAGAAAATCAATCCTAGAGCATTCTAGAGCCATTTAAACACTATCCCATTTTTAACAATTCTACAAAATACTCATTTCAGAACCATTAATTCACTAGGCAATAAGACAGACAAACTAAACATCGATGATAAGATAAGAGATAATTTTCAGAATGGTACTCTGTATGAAAAGACAAAGTTAAGCTGCCTCCAATCCAGCTAAATTCTATTCTTTTCGATTTTCCTATTTTCGCATGTTAAACTCCACCAGTCTATACTCACTTCGTGGGGGAGTCGTATAGACTGGTTCTTTTTCTAACATCTAGAAAAAATATTTCAGTTACTAGGTGTATATGAAGAAGTAGTTTAAGTCTTTATAATAGAGTAGTAATTTTCTTAAGTTACTAGCCTATTATGAAGAGTAAAATCTAGAGAACTTATCTCCAAACTACAACTACTATCTACAACAAAAACTACAACTAACTACAAAAACTAATAATACTAATAATAAATCTAAATACAAATATACTAATAATAATCTTAATAATAACTACAAAATCAATACTTCTAACAATACTTTTTAAACTTTTCATTACTTCTATATTTTCTTTTTTATCTACTTTTTTACTATTGTTTTTAACTAAGAATTAGAAAGTTTATTAAGTTTGGTTGATTTAGATAGTTAGGCTTATACAAGCATTTTTGTGTAAGTTTAATTAGCTATTTTGGCTAGACCTATACCTACTACGAGATAGGTTAGTATTCGTAAATACGATGTAAAACTAACCTACTTAAGGTATAGATTCTAATTAAGATTCCTTGGTATTTAGACTTTTAGTGTTTGCTTTGTAATTGGTATGGCTGTGGTCGTTGATGTTGGTTTGGTTTTAATCTAGGCTTTTCTGGCTAATGTAAAAAATGTATGCGCTGTTAGCAGTGTGTTGAACTTCTTTTCAAGAGGTGAGATACTATTGTTATCGTTCGATCATGTCTGCGACAAGTCTGAGAAATGGCTTCCCTCCAGCTTTTCGGCTCGAAAGAGTTGAACCTGTGTAGTAATGCACCAGGGCGAACAGGCGGTACCTCGTCTGGCTTAGTAGGCGGGTAGGTTAGTGGAAACACTGGCTTACGGCACGAACTGTAGTAGAGGTGCGTTATATCCCAAGAGAGTCCGCTATACGGTCTATCCGGTTCGGCTAGGTAGGGTTTCAGCTAGAAGTAGTCTGTTTCTCGTATCCCTTTGGATGTTGTTTCCGCAAGGAGATAATGTTCATTGCGTAATCTAAAAGATTCTTGATTATCTGTTTAGGTGTTCATGTCTTTTTGATTTGGATATTTGAATTGATTTTCGAGAGTCTTTTGAGCTTACGAGTTCCTTATTGGAGCTGGGTATCGAGAGATAGGCGGCTTTTAGTCGTCACTTTACTTGGTCGAGCTGTGCGGTTGCTATGCAAGGTCAGGACTTGAGGGTGCGCGTGCATTCTCTGCAGGGACTGTTAGGCGCTTCGGTGCAGACGGGACTTGTCAGAAGGCTTAGGTTGAAACTAAACTGATGTTAACGGCTAACGCTGTGCTGATGCAAGGTGAATACTGAAGGTCTTTATACCGAGGAGGGCGGATGGCGAAAGCTTGAAGTTCATTCTTGGGCCGGCTACTGTTGATCCTGCCTCGTCGTCGAAAGACGGCGGGGTAGGGGAGGTGGTCGGTAGTGGTGGAAACGAAATATGTCGAATTTAAATTAAAAAAAACACTACTACCTTTTTGGGGTAGTAGTGTTTATAGATTGCTTAATTACTGATGAGTTTCTTTAAGAGATATTTACGCAGTGCTAAATGTTTTTCAGTACACTCAATACGATCATTAGTCAGCATAATACTACCATCAATACAAACAAGACAATATTCTGTATCGATATTAAGAGAAGGACGTTCTTCACTAAAGTAAAGCTCACCATTTACGGTTACTTCATCGTAAAAGCCTTTTTCACAGGTAAGTTTAATTTCGTGAATACCGTCTTTGTTACATTCCGAATCTAAAGTTACATCTTCGATGAAACGGAACATCTTCAAAGTAGCCAGAGTAACATCTAGGCGCTTGTAGTATTTAGCCATTTCTTCAGGGGTATTCATCACTTTACCACGATCTAAACGTTTTACACAAAGATTCAAGCATTCGCCAAAAACATCATACATTTTTATTTCCTTTCAAAAGCTGGGTTAGGATTCGGCTAACTGAGTAAGAACGATTTTGGTTTTAATACCAACTAACATACCAAAGATATCTACGGCTAATTTCTTATCAGTACGTTTCGGACCAAATCGTTTAATAGCAATTTCATCAGTGATGGTAATATCTTTATCACCATGAGCAATAAAGGTAACACAGCACTTGACTTCATCAATACCGTGTCGTGTAAAGATACGTTCCAATTTAGTACGAACATCTAGTAGTTCGTCTAATTCGTTTTCATTTACTTTCGTAATGTTTTTAAACATTATTTCGATAAACTTATTGATAGATTTATCCAAATTAGAATTTGGTTCTACCACTTCTTTTAAATTCTTCTTACAGTAAGAAGCAAATTTTACCACATCCAAGATTTCTACACTTGTAGTGGTGTCGTTATTCAGTAAGTCATTCAACATCTTTCTAATCCCTTTAGTTATCGAAATACAAGGCTACTTGAAAGATCATCAAGCAGAACAGTAGTGCTATTGATATCGATACGATAATAGCGATGTAGGTTTCTTCGTGTTTCATTTTTAATTCCGTTTTTCGAGTTTGACGTTGGAGAGTTTTACAGAGATCATTACAATTTCTTCTATAGAAAATTCTAGAAAAGATCCTGATAATGATTTATAGAGAATACCTTCATGAAAAAATTCTTTATAAGGAAGTTTATCAATAAGAACATCCATCTTTTGTCGAGTATCGATAAGATGTCGGATACTTCCACAACAATATAGTTTTTCTACTTCTGGAACATCTGAGATAACATCCCAGTTTTCACCATTTTTAAACTTGTTACGATATTCTGTTAACAAGATATAAACAGAACTATGATACAGTTCTATATATCGTTTTAGACGATCGATTACTTCTTCTCTTTCACCTTCTTTTGCGTGAAAGTTAGATACTTCTACATCTTGAGCTAAGCCCACGATGAATTTTAACACGAAGAATATAACGATAAAACCGATAATGAACTTCATTTTAGTTTTCCTTAAATTAAGTTAGATTAATAAAATCCTTTCTTAGAACAGAAAGGTTCAATCTAATGATATATATTTGTTTTATTTTAATTATTGAATGGATTTTTTAAAATGGAAGAAACAGAAGATAAAGAGAAAAAGAAGATAGAGAAATATCTCGAAGAACAAAAACCTAAGGTAAGAAACAATGCTGAAATTATAAAAGCACCTGAAGACTATCCTTACATGTTGCATGGTTCTATCGATCCAGGTATTAAGAAATTTACACCTAGACTGTCTGAACGATATGCTAAAGGTATGGAAGACCGTACGGTAATGCGTGTACATGTGTCTGAATCGATAGTAGGTTGTATTTTTGCTATGGATGAATTAGTCGATATCATGATAGCTAATACTACTGAAGAGGAATCCGAAGTGTTTAGAGGTGGTTGGTATATCTACGCAATTCCTTACAAGTATGCTCTTAAACCTAATAATGTATTAGTATACGATTCTGTACGTACTTCAGAGACTTGGTTGGTACCTTATTCTAAAGAGACTAAAGAATATAAAGGTGAAATTATTGCTAAAGTATTTATTGAATCCATGCATGTAGTAAATATGGGTATAAATAAAAATAAAGATACTCTTAGAAAATACGTCACAACTTACATTCTTGAGGTATTAGATAAGACAGTTAAGATTGATCAACTGTCTAATAAACAATACGGTAAAGGTTTATATAAAGTAGAGATTGTTCGTACTAATGATAAAGGTCTTTATGTTTATTATAACGTTGGTAAAGACAACGTACGTGTAATCAAACTAGACAAGAATGAATACATGAATAAAAAGAAAGAAATGGCACCTAACCTGTTTACAGGAAAGAAAACTTTTTTAAATTGGTAGGTAATATATGAAAAGTTAATCAAGTGCTTTGCTTTTCAACCTCCTTTCACGGTATAACTTCTTACACGAATGTAAGAAATAGTCAATGTCGTTATTTCTTAGTCCTTTTTAACGTTTAGATAATCGAAAGATGAACTTGTAATTAATTGACGCCTAAACAATAGTAGTCGATAGTTCGTTCTATTGTTTCTCCATAATAATCTTGTGTATTAAAACCACACGGTTAGTTTCCTCCTTATGTAGTGGCTAGACTCCTCCTATCCGTTAATTCGGATAGGAGGATATAGTTTTTTTTTCGGTATTATAATTATAAATTGAGAAGTACTTCTCGATTCTTATTTTTTAAAACTTAAAAGGAAACTAATCATGGCTAATGAAGTAACCGTAACCGTAACTCGCGCCCTGGCTCGTGCTAAAATTATTAAAGATCTTTTGGAAGATCTGAAAAAAGAATGTTTTGTAGGCTATGTTCGTTCATCCGAGAAAAATGGCGAAATGGCTCAGCAATACCAACGTAATTCTCAAGCTAATATTGACGAATATAAATCTCTGGTTAAAGAATACGTAGCAATTAAAACAGCGATTCACCAGTTTAATGATACTAAGACTGTAACTGTTTTAGGTTTGCCTGAAATGACAGTAGCCGCTATCTTGGTAGAGAAATCCATTTTGCAAGATCGTCGAGATATCTTGAATACTGTTCGTGATCAATATAGCGATGCTTTGCATCAACAACAACGAGCTAATGCTGGTATTGATAGCGAAGTAAGTGCTTATCTGGCCAATCAAGAAAAACAGTTTGGCGATACAGCAGGTAGTAAAGAAGCTATCGAACAACTGGTTAAAACATATCGAGAAGCGAAAGAAAAAGAACGTTCTTTGGATATCGTTTCTGGTTTTAATCATGCTGAATTCATTGAGAAAGAATCTGAATTTATCAATAGCTTCATGAATGAGATTGATACAATCTTGTCTGAAATCAATGCCACCAATACTATTTCTTATTCTTATTAAGAAATAAAATTTAGAGTTTACTCTTTTATTTGAGAGGAATAGTCTCGACTGGATAACATTATCTACTTTTTAAACTTAGATTGAGTTATTGTAGATATCTAGCTTTCATGACATTTCACCTTTTCTATTTCTAGAAGAGCTATTCCTACTCATCTTCTCTATATGAGAATAGTTACCATCGGAGGGATTGGAGAGTGGTTAAATCCAGCGGACTGTAAATCCGCCCCGAAAGGTTCGTAGGTTCAAATCCTACTCCCTCCACCAGTTTTTGAAATACGCTAATCACATGTCGAATTCTAATAAAGCGAAGAACCTTGACATGTTTGAGACGTACTCATCAAGCAAAATTTGAGAACACCTCACCAATAACCGATATGGAATCGATTTATACGATCACGAGCTATTACTTCGTGAATAATTCCCACTTAGCTGTGGGTTTTTTATCCTTAAAGTTATAAATCTATAAAGTTGAAAGTTATAAAGTTATAAACTTCTAATCGGGATCTAGATGAAAGATCTCATTCAAAGTTTTAAAACGACAAAGTAGTAAACCAGAAAATTTCTATAAAATCCTGCGCTATAGGTACAACAGGTATTCGCCCTCTTAGATCCTGCAGGCTGACATTTCGGTTAGCGTATTTCCCCATTTTACTAGCTAATAAAAATCCAGGTTAGTTAGGTAAGAGGTGATCGCAAAGTAAGTCCTTCGACCCCTTTCAACTTACGAGATCACCTCACTGGTATACCTACGGATTCTCTATGTGTTATTACGTTTTGTGGTGTGAGAAAAAGTGTAATGTGTGAGAAGTCCTTTCATGTGGGATTGTGGTAATATATAGATCCATGGTATTATATTGGTAAGACAATTAAAAATCTATCTAGGTATAGTTGCTATTCGTTCTTATTGCCTTTCTAACGAATAGTAAACAAACTTCCTTTATTAGGGACTATCTAGACTGTTGTGATTAGGCTTAGTGGTTTTTCATTTTTGCCTACGAGTTCTGATTACAATGGTGTATATACTTCCTTTTCGTTCATTTTTCTTTCTTAGTATTACTCACTATCCGTTCTGGGTAGTGAGTATTTTTTTTTGCCGTATTTAAATCAAAAAAAAAACACCCCTCGTTTAGAGAGGTGTTCTATTCCTTATTTTAAATCCCCACCATCCATTTTTGAATTAGGAATTACTTTATAAAGTGGAATTCCCAATTCTTTACATATAGAGATAATTACACCAATATCTAGACCACCTCGATAAGATGATTTTAGACGAATGGATAGATGATTTCTAGGAAGACCTATTCGACTCGATAGATTTTCTAAAGAGATGTTTCTAAGAGTTATCTCTTTATACAAACGATAACGAATAATCTTTTCAAGCTTAGTCATTGGATTTGGTACGGGTTACATTGTTTTCTCCTAATTAGCTTAAACGATATAATACTTTATAGCGTTGACTTACAAATAACACACTGACAATTTTAGAGAGTTCGAAGATTGTTTTAATAGATTTCTCATCTTTAAAGTCATCTGAAACAACAGAAACAATAAAGTACCCACTTAACCAAACTTGATCAATATCGATAGCCTGTAGTTTAGATAACGCCACACACTCGTGGAAGTTATTAGGAAGATATAATGCTTCCCGAATATCCACTTTATATTCACCGATAGATTCTAAGATAGAGATTAATTTATCAATCTCATCAGGATCTCTCAATACAAAATGTTCAGCCATCTTATTAGAAAAGCTGATTACCAAACCTACATCTTTAACATTCACTAACCGAATACGGTATCGTTCACGAGCACCATGGTTAGGAATAACAAACAATACTTGATTAGAAAACATTTTACGAATATCTTTAATTCCATCTTTGACTAATTCGTAAGTCGCTTTTTCTAAAGTGATTTCTTTTAACTTATTGAAACTGCTATTAACTGCCATTTTACTTTCCTTATTTAGTTGGTTTAAGAGAACTACATTCAAGTTAATGATATATGTTTAAAACATAATAGAAATATCTCCTCTGTCTATTCAGACAGAGGAGTATTCATTAAGTAATAAGATTTTCCCAATCGAGTTTAATACTATCCTTAGCGGATGTATGCATACCTTTCATGGAGATCAACATGATCTTAGAACCTGGCAAAGCATTTACAGAAGCAATACCATTAGGATAACTAGAGATGTTAGGTCCAGCACAATGCTCGCAATAACTATTGTTCTTATTCACACACATACGTGGAGAACGCATCATTACTTCTTTACCTGCTAAAGAGGCGATATTACCTTCAGTGATTTTAACAGAAGTACCATTTTGAATAAAGTAATAATCTAAGTATTTTTCATTCTTCTTAGTATCTTCGTCAAACAGAACAGGTTCGCCGTATTTGGTACCGCATTCCTTACCATCTACTTTTAAGTTAGCGGCCGAACGAACTGCATTTTTAACGTCCACACCACCTTCTTGAGTTTCGAGACCACGACCAATAGAACCAGAATAGGCATCGTTCACATAAGCAGGTAAGTTATTAAGATCTATACCTTTATCAAGAGGACGATTGATATACGTAGGTTCTTTATTATCGTCTAGACCTTTAGCAAAACCAAATTGATAGTACAAACGTTTACGTGCATCGTTAAAGATCTTACCAGAAATAGCAAAACCCATAAAGTCATCATCTTTAAGATAATCTTTATCGATTTTCTTTAACTCGTCATCAATCTTTGTTTGGATAATTGGATCGTCTAATTTATCCTTATATTCTTCAAACAATTCTTTCTTACGTTTCTCTACAGCTGGATTAGAAATAATGGCTTTCTTAGTTACAGATGGAACAACTGTCTGAGTGAAGTTAGATAAGTAAATAGCATTCTCAGCAAATTTCAAATATTCTTCTGTAAATACTTCACCTTCTACTTCATCATTTTTTACATCATCTTTAGAACGTTTCCATTTACGAATAAATAGTTTTTCTACATCATTAGGAAAGAATCGTTTATTGATGTAAGGTACTTTTCCTTGAAATGGATCGATCACCAGTAAGTAATTTTGTAATAGGTTACCTACGGTAGTGCGAATCTCATCCCATTCTGGGAAAATAAAACCTTTTGGTACTGTGATGAATTCCTTAAAGTCTAATAAAGGTTTAGAGGTATCTACAGCACCTTCAATATATTCTTTGGTGTTTGTATCGGCATTAAGATAATAATATCCGTTGCTATCAGCACGAACTAAATAATGTTCTTTATCATCAGTACGGAAAATAGATAAACAGCTCTTTACCCAGAATGCATCTTTATACCATTCATTCTTCATCCCAGTGAGCCAGAATTCATGTTTATTCATTTACACACCTCTTGTTTTAATTTGGATATCCTGTACGGCACGCACAATAATATCATGAGAATTAGGATCGAAGATATAGTTATTTAAATGAGATTCTACAGCAAGAACTGGATTATCTGTACCATCATTAGACATTAAAGCAAATAAGTACAAGTTATAAGCCATTTCTTTTAAATCCATTTCAAATACTTCTTTACCATAAATGGATAAATAGTTTTTGAAATCGATACCTAAATCGACCCCACTACGGATCAGTTGGATAGCATAAAAGCTATCGTCATTAACTGCTTTTGTAAATTCTTTAATGTTTTTAGAAGCGCGGATCAAATCAAATTCTTGTTTCTCTTCTATCTTAACCAACTCTTTACCACGTAATGTATTAACCAAACGTTCACGAGTAAAGTTAGAGATCTTTTCAATGGTTTGATTGAATTCAGATTCATCAATTAACAAACCACCTACAGTTGATAACAATTCGTAAAATGTAATCACATTGTCTTTATCAGCTTCTAGGATGGATAATGAAAATTCTATTTGTTCATTATTCTCTATACTGATAGCTTCTGAGTAAATACGGTAAAGAGTAATAGGATCGTGAACAAAATCTTCAGAACAGATAAAACCAATTTCACCTAACAATTCAATAAATTGGTCACGAATAAAATCTTTAATACGTAAAGTAATTTCATTTACTGTAACATCGTCATTACTGCAACGGATAATCATTTCTATATTATCCGTCCAGTCTTCATGAATACCATCGATAAAGTCGATGGCTTCTTTATATTCTTTTGCTTCCTCCATAGTCCAATAATCATCTATGAAGTTTAAAATAAGATTAGCCATAAGTGCTTGTTCCTATATTTGGTAATTTAATACAGAGTTAACTATATATGTGATGATTTCTATTTTCATAGCTATGGAAACATTAATAGAAATAATCTAAAGAATATTCTTTTTTAAACAATCCTATCCACAACCCATTAGCTAATGGAGAATTTATTAAAATGACTAAATTGGACAACCGTATTGGTTTACATACAGGCATTCCTAGTTTTGACAAACTGACTATTGAAAGTAATGGTCTGAATCTTAATCCTAATGCCAAGACAAAATTTAAAAAGGCAAAACGACAAAAAGTTTTGGACATTGATCCGAAACGACCCTATGTTAAAAAACGTGATGGTGAAGCTAAAGTTGTTGAACGTGTTGCACGAATCCCAGAAGAGTTCAAAGATCGCTTTACACAAGAAGAATGGGATGCTTTGAATGACTATACTTTCGAGTCTTTGGAATCAACTTATAAAACAATTAAGATGATGATCGAGGCTCCTACAAAAGCACTCAACGAATTGCTTACCCAAGATAAGAAATTCTTACCATACATCCAAGAAAAAGAAAAACTAACCACTATGGTAGCCATGAATACCACGGATACTCGTAGCTTGGTTCGTGAGTTGAATTCTATTCGTAAACTTTACGAGAAGTTTGTTGATGAAAATGGTCATGTAAAACCAGAAGTTCCTGAGTTCGAACCATATATCATTGAGAAGATTATCGATATTAAAGCACGCTATTTGGTGTGTTCTAATCGAGTTCGTGCCATTACTGAACCATTGACCAAACATATTTCAGATTTCTTTACAGCCATGAAGTTTGGTTATTATTTAGATCACAAAGAAGAAGCGCCTGATGATGTGAAAAAATTCTTTGCAGAATACTTACATCATTACACCAACACTACTCCTCCTACACAAGAGACTAATAAGGAAACTAGTCATGTCAATGAATAATGATATTAATGAAATCAAACAAGAAGATGTCGTTCCTTCTGAACAATCAGAAGGTGTATTGCATCTTAACGATACTGTAGAAGTATCTGAATCTTCTTTGGCTCCATCACTTCTCACTGAAGAAGATGATGTTTCTGAATTTAAACCTAAAGAAGAAACTGAAGAAAAACAAACCAACGATTACGATCATCTTGATGAAGATCTTCCTACGTTGGCAACTTATAATGCTGAGACTAAAAAAGAAGAATCTAAGAAAAAAGAGCCAACAGATCCTAAAAAAGAGTTTATTAAGAAACTCTCTAGCATTGTAGGTAACGATAAAGACGATCTGAAACTATGGGTTCCTTCTGTAAAAGTAATTGATGAAAAAATTACTCCGGCATCTAAGAATATTCTACTTGATCCTAAACATCGTATCCTGTTGGATATTAAAGAAGTGGATTATACAGATCCTAAACAAGCAGAAGATCTCATCAAGTCTATTTCTGTTCCAGCTGACTCTCCAGATGGAATGGTTCGTTACTTAGTTGAAAATCCATCTAACTTGGATGAAACAAATGCTACACTGTTAGTTCAGTCTATGTCTGATTCTCGTGAATTGATTTCTAACGATTATCGAATGACTGAGAAGATGATGAATGATGAAGATGTAGAACTTACCCAAGTAATTGGTATCAGTGCAGATCCATCTCAACGTATTCGTTCTCGTCGTGCAACGATTCCTAATAGCGGTGGTAACCTTACTGGCTTGAAAGCTAAAGCAGCAATCATGGATTCTCTGGGATTGTCTACTTACTTTACTCTGGTGTTACCTCACTCAGGTTTAGTGGCGATTATTTCTCCACCAGTAGCATCTGAAATCATTGACTTCCAATACGTTTTGGATACTGCTAAGATTAATGTTGGTCGCACTATTGGTGGTTCTAACTACGGTACAGCAACATGGTACATCAATGATAAGTTGGTAGATTTGTTTATTAGTAAAATCTCTTATATCAACTTGAAAGATTCTTCTCCAGAGAATATTCGCGCTCTGTTGGATCCAATGGATATTCCTACTATTGCTTGGGGTCTCGCATGTACCATGTATCCTGACGGTTATATCTTTAACCGTACGGCTCTTCTAGACAATGGTAAAGCTGAGCATGTGATGGGTCGTATCTGGTTGCCAGACATGGCAATCTACGCTAACTCTCGTTTGTCAGTACGTCAAAAACAACATCTGATTAAAGCAGAAAGCGTAGCATCCTCTAATGAAGAGATCGAATCCTATCGTCGTGATTGGAAAAAAGAAGAAGATGTTGAAACGTTTGAACGTTTGATCTTCTCTCGTAAGATTGAAAAACGTGAAGGTACTTTTATTCAGGAAACCTATATCGAGCTTGGTCAGAGTGACATGGCTCGTTATGTTGAACATGGTTCTGATTGGGATGTGTATATTAAAGACGCTATCTCCGAAACCCTGTCAATGACTTCTGATGAAAATATCCGTTCTCGTTACCTGTCTGATAAGATCCAAGCTACTGCATTGCGTGAGTATTCTCACTTTATCCGTAAGATTCGAATCAACAAGTATTTCGAAGAAACCGGAAAATCAGAATCCTTGAGCAGTACTATCGATTCTCCCGAAACACTGATTGAAATCTTAAATGAGATTTCTAGTAATCAAGAGATTCGTAACAAGTTGATTGAAGCGGTTGTAGAGTACATCAATAAAAATGTAAAAGTTGTTTATGGTGTGCCTACTGTTTCTGAATACGAAGAGAAACACAACTCTTCTCCAGTAAGCAACAAGATCGTTCCAATTAATACTGTAATTGCTTTTTTTACGCTGACCGCTCGGATTTATCAAACACTCGCGACCAGATAAGCAATAGTGTTTCTACAATAGTAGAGGGGTCTATTAGAGACCCCTTATTTGGTATTTCTCAAGTTAGACGGGATGAAGTTTTCCCAGAAACCAAAGGTACAGAAGAAGGTGAAGAAACCGTAACCATTAATGTAAATAATGAAGACTTCTTACGAGTGATCGTAAGCGGAGAAGCTAAACCCATTAAAGATGATGGTGAGAAGCATTTATCTTTATTATCGTTACATGATGCTTGTTATGGTTTAGATCATTATTCGGAATGTAGTATTGAGAAAGCCGATGGTTCTTTAGTACCTCCTCATGAGTCATTAAGACCAATGACCATGAAGAAACCATATGACTTGTTTGGCGAAGGTAGTTACTTAAGTATCCTATCTGATGAATTTGTAATTTACGATATTTATCCTAATACAGGTTTAACTTTGAAAGAGTGGTTAAACATGACCAGGGTAGAACAGAAGATTATTAAGAAATCTGTAGATCGTAAAAAGAAATTACAAACGACTCTTAATCAAGAAGCCAATAATGAAATGGAAAGAGCCATTAATGAAACCAAAAAATAAATCTGACGTGGTTTTGTAGTAAAAAAAAATAAGTTATATTATATGCGAATTTAATTTTGCACATTTGCTAGACATGTTTGTCTTTGAAAACTATCCACTGGCTATATGCCTTTTTAAATTGCTTAGTTTGAGCAATCTGCCGGACTGATTACGGGTATATCTTATTCACAGTCCTTACTCAATAGAATCCTAGATACCACTCTACTCCTTACGGGGTAGAGTGGTTATAGGTTTTATTTTAATTCATTATTTGGCATTACTATAAAAGAAGCTAAATCTTTCATTAAGGTAGGCGCAACATGAAAGAAATTAGTTCTGGTTAGTCGACATACTGCATACACAATACCAATAGGAATATTAAGATTTCTTGATTCTGAAAAATATCCTAATAAAGTATTGTGATTAGCACCGACATGTTTAGCCACATCTTTAATAGTAACTTTGTTACTTTGCATAACTTTCTTTAAGTTTCTTCGTAACTCCTGATTCATTACCGATATTTGATTATCAGTGGATTTGCTTAACGTCATTCTGTTTACCCTCTTGTCGTTTTTTATTCTCGTGTTTGATCATGTCTTTAATTAAACCATAACCTTCACGAATACTGAAATACTTCACGTCAGGATCATCTTTATAGTTTCGATTACCTAAGCGAGAGATAGTTAAACGACAACCTTTTTGGAACAAACCAACATCGATGTATTGCAAAAGAATATTTGTTTGTTCTAAATACTTCTTAGAAATATTAATGGCATTTAATTTCAGAGAGTTCACAAAGTATAAAGATTCCTTACCCTCTACAGCTTGTTGATAAAGATTCTTACAAATTTCAGTCATGCCTTTGAGGGTTTCTTTAAGCATGTTGTTGTTAATGTCGATAAGCATTTGATCATCTGGATCTTCTGCTTTCACTTCTTTTTCAGCAAGTTCCAACAATACCTTAGTTAGGTAGATGTTTTCTGTTAAGAAAGCAAAGTCAGAAATCGCACTTTCTTTTTTAGTGCCGGTATAGAAAAGCTCGATATTCTTTTTGATTTGGCTAATCAAGTCTTCTCGATTCTTAGGATCGATAGGTTGAGTTTCTTGTTCGTTTAGTATATCAGTAGCGATAGAACCAGATACACTACCACGATGGATAACATCTAACCCACTAGAAGTCTTGTTAAATACCATCATGTTATTTGGATTAATTGAACTTCCTGTTTTTAGTTTTCGTTGACGTAAGTTTTCTTTACGTTTTTTAGCTTTAGCGGCTTTTCGTTTATCGTTACTAGACATAACATTTTCCTTTTATTAAGTTAGATTAAGGCAGGATTAAATTTAAAATCCTATTACACTTAAATGATATAGATTTAAAATAAAACAAAAAGAAACTCTACTACTCCCGTTAAGGAGTAGTAGAGCTGTTAATGTAAAGGGACATATGAAAACAAATAAGAATGTCATGGGACTAAAGACCACCGTCCGGTAAATAATCCCGCACAAGCTACTCAGTAAAGAATAGCCTGTACGTGACTATCTAATATAATCACCAATGGAACAAACATACTTAGGAGTAAAGAAATAGCATGACCTACCCGAAAGATCAAATAGATACTTCTTCATATCTAGATATCGTCTGTATTTTTCTTATTAAGCGTTTCGAGATGATGGTATTTTATCCTCATCTTTGCGAGCCGCTTATTGGTCTTGTATTTTTTAGAAGGTTCAAGATCCTTTAAGATACGACTATAATGTTTTTGCGTAATGGATTCATTTAATTCCGAAATGTGACGATTAGAAAATGGTTTCATTTGTTAAAAGAGTAAGTAAGATTTTATATAATAAAATAATACCTAATCAGTTATCTAAGATAAAACCAAGGACTTGTGTCGACTTCCATCTGATCCTGACCAGGTACTAACTCGGCAAGGACAAACTGACCATCTCCTAAATATTCTTCCACAGTTAAGTAGTAGTATAATGTAGGAACATGACCAAACACTTTAATGATTTCTTCCCCGCTCATAAGTTCATGTATATTGATTAAAAACTGATACATGCAATCGATATAAGTATTGCAGATTGTAACAGCTTTATCATGATCAAGGTAGGTTTCATTAATTAGTTTTTGATACAGAGTTTCAGACGTTAACTGAATACTCATGTCATCTTTACACATTGGTATATATGTATCGATTTGGTTATAATGACGGTTAACCTCACGAGTACTTACTGTTAATAGTAATTCATTAATCACTTGTTTATGGTTAATGATAAACTGATTAGCTGTTAAAGCATCTACTACTCTAAATAGAGGCCCCATGTTTACCAATAACCGTATTCTTTTTTGGTTCATTTTTAATATTCCGCTAATACAGTGTATATCGTGCCGAATACAATGTTGGATTGTTTCTGATTTAAGTTAGGATCATTCTCTTGCTTAAAGAAGATTCTTTTAGTTGTTCCTATCTTAATAATATTCAACTCTATAAGATATCCGAATAATTTTCCAAAGAATATACGAATAATCCCTTCATCTATTTCATTAGTCGATCCAGAAACTTTTAGAGCAAATTCTAAAACGGATTGGTCTACTAATTCATTAAGAGAAGATACATTAGAAAGATTATATTCGGGAAGAATATCCAGAATAAAGTTAAGAGACATTAATCCAGTTTTCTTTGTAATTAAAGAACTGGTTATGTTGAATATCTCAGAAAGGTCAAGATAATGAGAATGACCAACCTCCCATAGCGGAAGATTGGTCTGTTCTAAATGTCCGATTAAATAGTTATTGTCTTGCATACGATGTCATACTCCAAATGAGTGTTGATCATAAGGTCATTAATATAGTTCGTGGGTACCGCTATTCTTTTGTGGGTTCTTGGAGAATACGTATATGGATCTACTGTTCTTGGAATAACTTCTGGTTCTAATTTAGGATTTTGTAAAATGTAATTAAATATTTTTGGAAAAAGATTAGCTAAATAATTAATATACCTTAAGAAGAATAAGGATGTAAATATTGCTTCATCTTCTTCCAAACCATATTTCAAAGTAACCACATTATTTTTGTTATCCATGATGTAATTAGAATAACCGCTATTTTCATCATCACTAACACTGAATAGATATTCGTTATCTACCATTAAGTCTTCAGGATTGTAATCAAAATAGCTGTTGAAGAAAGAATCCCATAACGATACCATCATCTCTTCAATAACCATTTCGTTAATAGGAATGCTCGCAAGATATACATATTTGTACGTGATGGTTATCGAACTCAGAAGACTATAAGAAATTTGTTCAAATACCTCTTCTGATATCGGTTTATTAGGATTGTAGTTAAAACACGAAGGATGGTTGAAACGTTCCCTAAATGGATCTTTACCATATAACATGATGCATTCTTGATAAATATCCATTATGTTTATATTAACTAAAAATTCAGTAGGCAAGATAAACTCTTGCTTAGCTAATTGAAACATCTTATTCCTCTTTATCAAGATAGACAACGATGTGGTCAGGATGCACGGATTCGTGACTTAAAGTAACAAATGAGGTTTCTTTACAACGAACAGAATAGTCGATAAGTAACAAACTATTCTTTTCCTTAATTTCTCTAATAAATAATCTTGCTAGAAAAGCCAAGTGGTCTTCCTCGGCACCTGTTTGAACCTCATCCCAAATGAATACTTGTTCACCATCTGAATTAACAAATACTTTCTTTTGTTCAGTAATAGGTAGATTTAAATAATTACATACGAAGTTTTCAACATACTCGTAATCGTTATCGATAACAAATCCACTTACCCCGTTGATCATTAATTTAAATATTGTAGAAATAGGTACTTCAAATTCGTTTTCTAAATACTCTTTCGCTTCTTTAAATAACTTCTCTTCTTCTGGTGTTTTTGGTAATGACGAGATATCAATCATTACCAGATTATTATCTAAACTATCCATGTTTAAAAATCCTTATAGTTAGCTACTTTCAATTTAATAGTATATGTTTATAATCTGGATAAAAGTTTACCTAGGTAGTTAGATCCACTCCAAAGCTTTTTATCTAACAAATGTTTATTAGATAAATCCATGTTAATACCTAGAATAGCAGGGAAGTCGTATCCGCAATAGGCAAAGAATACATCTGCCTCATTTAGATCATCTAAATACTTTTTAAAGTTAGTATCTGAATAGTAGTGGGTTTTCTTACCCTCAATCATTTTCTCAATGACTAATCTTCTAAAATCAATACCATCTTTCACGAAACCATGTCGATTAAAATAATCGATAAGTGCAGACTTAATACCAGAGACCATTTGTGATTCTGTTTTATATACTTCAGGATTAATGTCGAGATAATGAGCAATCCAGTCTATAATAAAACACATTACATTTGGATACTTCTTCATGATTCCTTTAGGACTTAATAAGTTTAAATCGAACCGATAGGTAATACCGAGAATGTGATCACCTTTAAAAAATAGATGGTTATCCATGAATCTTTCAGCACATCGATCAGGACGATGTTTGCTTTCAATACAGAATATAAACTCAACCTCACTATCTTTTAATTCCTCAATAATCTTATCTTCAATATCCACCCATTTTAAGTTACCACAACCACAACCTAATGCGGGTAATCTTAATTGAGTAATCCAGTGAAATCCTTCTGTTTTGTCGTAATCTTTTTCAAATGCTTTTAGACCCTCGATGATAAGATCAATGCATGAGTCATCGTAAGGTGAGATTTTAGTAGGAATACTTACTAATGTCTCGGTAGCTGTAGAATACAGATGGTATTTTCTTTTGTTAATCTCGTCATTCTTACAGGCTTCTTTATATTGGTTATACCACATAGGACTTTTTTGTTTAAAGTATAAAGCCAATCCTTTTCCAGCAATACCTTGAGTATTTACAGGAACACAATAAACACTTTCTTTATCATTAAACATGTCTTCTTCAATAACACGTACAGGCATTTTCATCATCCTTTTATTTAATTGTTCAGATGATAAAATAACTAAAAAAGAAAATACCCCTCCACCCATAAGGGCAGAGGAGTAATTCCTTTATTTGGGGAGATAGCGAGTAATTGTATAGCGTTCACGGTCAGGAAGATGTACAGAAGTAAAGACTTCAGCATGTTCCTCTTCAGGAATATATTTAGCGAGTACTTTTTCCATAGGGAAATAAGCAACTTCATCACTCTCATTTTCAGGGAGGATTTCTCGCAAGATATTAGTAACGTGAATTTCATCAAAGTCTAGAATGTCCAGAGCTTGCTCGTAAACTTTCTGACCACCGATAATCCATACATCACCATGTTCTTTTTCTAATTCCTGAATTTTCTCAGCAAAAGCATCATCATTCTCCAATTGGAAAATATGTTTAATGCTTGGATCATCGTATTCAGCATCATTCAAGAAATAACGAGATGGGTTATTACTAATAATGACATTAATACGATCAGGCAAAGGTCGATTGGGTAAACTTTCCCATGTATTACGACCCATCACAACTACTGAATTCTTGGTTTGTTCTTTAAAGTAAATCAAGTCTTCAGGTAGACTCCAAGGAATGCTGTTATTGATACCGATAACATCGTTACTACTTTTGCATACAATTATCTTTAATGACATAAATGTCTCCAAGTTCTTTAGAGTAATACTCATTTTTCTTAATTGCCTTAAAAAGATTATCAATCTCCAAAGCAACATAGTGCAATTCTTGTTTTGATAATTCAATACCTTCAACTGCATCTACATAAGATCCAAGAGTAAACAAACCTTTTTTCCGATAAAGGAAACTTACTTTATTATTAATAACAATAAAGTAGGTACCACCATATCGAAATGGATTAAAAGAACGAGAAGGTGTAACACATGTGTCAATAATAGTGATCGGCATAGTGAAACCACTAAACTTAGCACCACTTTCAAAACACTTGGCTAAAGAATGAATGTCTCCGATAAAACGTCTTGCTGCTTCTGATAAATTATTCATTAATTACTCCTTAAATAAATCTAGTACCTCGAAACCACTGAAATCATTATCAGCAAATCTCTCATTTAATAAATCACATAAAGCTCTCGCCTGATTTATTTCACTGGTACCAAACATATCAGAAACAGTGTTGTTACACCTTTCTACATTGTTCTTCAATTCAATCCATAACCAAGGTTTACTATCTAGATACTGTCTCCATAATTCCTTATAAAGACGATAGCTTTCCTCGATAGGCATTTCTCTTAAAGGTGGGTTTCCTTTTCCTTCTTCAATAGAAGAATAACCTTTGATAAAACATTGGAAGTGATGTTCAATAGAGAGACCATCGTTTAAACGCGCATAGAACGCGCTGAAGCGCTTATCTCCCTTAGATGAACATTCGTACCCACCGAACCTAGACCACGTGTATTTACTCATTATCGAGCCTTTACGACACCTTCTTGATTATGGTACTTTCCTTTATAAGGATCATTAGTACTTTCATGGTGTTCTGCAAAATAAATAGTACCAATACCACAACCTTCGTAAATCATTAATGCATGGTTTGTCTGGTTATAGATTTCTAATACCAACTGACCCTCCCAACCAGATTTCAAAACCGTAGGAGCCATATTCATTCCCAAACGAGCATAGCTACTTTTACAGAATAAGAAACCAGTAACGTTTTCAGGAATACAGAATTTTTCTAAAGAATGAGCCAGTACAAATTGACCAGGATGGATGAGCCAGCATTTAACTTCTTTTTGGTTAATATTACCTTTATAGTCTTTGTAGTTCACTAATTCTTTTTTATACGGATCCATACGAGCGGTCAATATATTCTTAGTACCAAATGGATCTAATCGCTCATCAACAATATCGGAGCTTTGTATATAATCATCGGATATAAAGAATTCCACTTCGGAACCTAATCGGATATCGTATCCATTTTGAGATAATCCATGAGAGATGTTTTTGGTTTCATCATTTACGTAAACGATTTCTCTACCTGGTGAGAAAGGCTTAATGAGTGGTTTTTCAGAGTTTAAAGAAGAGCCAATGATTTGGTTATCAGATAAGTACATGTTAATTTCCTTTACTAAAAATATCAAAAAAATAGAATAGAAACAAAAAAAGAAACTCCTCCCTTTTGGGGAGAGGAGTTTCTTTCTTGACCTTAGAATTTATACCAAGGTTTAGGGGCGAGGGCCGGAACATACTTACCCACTTTTTTGCGGACTTTCTTAACGGCTTTGTTCACTTCTTTGTGGTGGGTTGCGCCAGCTACAGCACATGCACCACCGAACAACACACCCGCCGCCACTTTGGCGAAGATACTGATAGCTTTGCGAGCCGCTGGGCTTTTTACTTTAGCCAGAGCAGTGCTAGTTACAGTTTCTTCAACAACAGGAGTTTCAACAGGGGTTTCGATAGTGGTCATTTCAATTTCCTTTACAGATTCGTTTGATTCGGTTTCAGTTTCAGTTTCAGCGTCAAGATTCTTTTTGATTGACTCAGTTAGCAACTCGTCAAACTTGCTTTCATCAAGCATCTTGAGTTGATCCTCGGTAAGGCCGAGAGCTTCAACCAGTTCGTCTTTAATATTTACATTAAATTTGCACATAGCGTCATTCCTTTTACAAAGTTAGATTAGAAAACCCTAGTACCACCATCGGCACTAGGGTGTTGTTAATTAAGCACGAGCTGCCAGCTCACGCTTAACAAGTTCGATCATTTCCTGATCGGTGTAATCTCTTGCGAGGTCTACTAGCTCGAGGCCAGTGTTTGAAAAGCGCACTGCGAAGTCACGTTGGACTTCGAAAAGATTGCGTCGGCGCTCTGCAGCCATGCCCAACAATATTTCATTGTCAGGACTTGATTTCAACATGGACAATGCCATGCCGTATTGTCGAAGACATGCTTTCGCATAATCTTCATTGAACGAGCGGGTTGTCGGATCCAACTCTGCTCGAGCTTTAGCAAACTCTTCTTGAGTTTGCTTGTATTCCGCGTCAGCTTTTTCTTTAGCTGCTTTTTTAGCAGCTTCTTTTGCTTCGATTACAGCATCGATAGCCGCGATAGCGCCTACAACAGCTGCACCACCAATAACAAATTTCAGAACATTGTTCAACATGATTGATTCCTTTACAAGGTTAGTTAAGTTAATAGGGGTGGGAATGAATTCCCATCCCAGGTTCACGTTAATAGTATATATCTGAGATTTTTTAGAATGCAAAAAAAAAGATAACCCCTCTATCCCTATTAAGGATAGAGGAGTATCTAATTAATGTATTAGTCTATATTAAAAAGCTTCTTGTGGTTTTCCACAATACCTTTAATATAGTTTACTCGAGAGATAGGTAAATATTCATCGGTATTATTTTCATACGTGCTGACACATCGACTAATGAAAGATTCTGATGAAATACCTCTACCACCATTTGCCCAGGCATTGTTATCATTACTTAACCAGATATCTCGAGATGTGCTTGCCGTGTAGTAAACATCATCAACAAAAGGATCTTTATAAGTAACATAGTCAGTTGAACGAATAACAGTAAAGTCAATTCGTTCATGGCCATTGACAATAACATCACCACCAATATAACCATTACCGACGATAAATGAATTACCACTTACAATAGAACCATTGGTCACTCGAGTGTCATCGCAAATACGAGCAAATTCAACTACTTGTGCGCGTCCAGATACGGTTGCTCTGTCGAATACAAAGGCATGGTCATCTACTAAACCAAATTCCATTACGCATGATTTGTCTCTTACAATAGAGTTTCCCCTAACCGTTGCATAATCAGTAATATGGGAAAGATCACAAACGCCAGCCGTACCATAAACACATGCATTAGAATCTACAACAGCTAAATCCATTACACGAGCATTTTCAGATACACGTGCTTTATCACTTACTTTCGCATCGTCGTAGATCCAGCAAAGACCTTTTTGAGATAAGTTCTTTTCGGATTTTACCCAACCACCAATGTCGCCTTTCTTCACGTCTCCAAAATTCTTCAATGCTCGGATACGATACAAAAGACCGCCATTGTGATAAAGGGTTAAGTTTTCAACCAATTCAAACTTTTTAGTGTTTTCTTTCTTAGTCATTTTATTTACCCCAGTATTTAGATTTCAGATTGTTATGGTGTTCAACCATTTCTTCATTAGACTTACCATTAGTATCAGTCATTGCATAACCATAATCAATGAACTCTTTAGCCGTACCAGAGAACCCACCAACATTCCAGATGTCTTCATGAATAGAAGCAGTAACAATAACATGTGGTCGGGCCGGATCACGATAGGTGAAATAATCGGTTGTGTGTTCTAACTTAAAGTTAATAACAGCACTACCGTTTACAGTAACATTACCAGTGATATTAGTACCACTAAAGATAGAAGATCCGTCATTGATAACTACGTTAGTGCCATTAATTCGCCCACCGGTAATTGTACAACTACTTATTTCGAAATTACCATCAATATCAGTATCACCACCAATATAGGTATTACTACAAACAAAACCCTCACCTTTAATAAAAGCATTTCCATCAATATAGGAATTATCAGAGACGTCTACTTCACCACCTACTTTAGCATTTTCAACAACGATAGCCATTCCACGAATATATGCTTTATTAGAAATAACAGCTCCATCTCCAATAAAAGCCATATCTCCAATGATCGCACTATCTTTAACAATGGCATCATCAGAAACAAGAGCATTTTCAATTACTGTAGCGTCACCAAACACCTTAGCATTGCCAGCTATCCAACAATTTCCTTCATGAGAAAGATTTTCTTCTTTCTCAATGAACCCACCAAAATCATCAGCTTTAACACAACCAAAATCTTTCAAAGCACGAATGCGATAAAGTGTGTGTCCTTCTACGATATCAGTATCATCTTTAACCAATTCGTATTTCTTATCAGCAATCCTAATTAATTTGGGTTTCATGTCCATAATCCATTTCCTTTAAATATAGAGTAAAAAAATAAAAGCAAAAATAGAAATACTCCTCTACCTTCATTAGGTAGAGGAGTACTAATATTATTTACCGAGTTTTTCGGCACCCAAATCATACACATGATTACGGATGTGTTTGTGTTCACCATTGCGACCACGAGCGTCTTTATTGTCGCGAATAGTCAATGTGGACTCCACGCGACCATGCTTGATAGTTTCAGTCGCTTCACCACCTTTGGTTTGTGGTGGGATGCGAGATACATAATCGCGAGTTACGATGTGCTCGGTATGCACGCCTTTAGCGATATCGAATTTAGCTGACAAAGATTCAATTTCTTTGTGTTTCGCCATAGTTTCAACACCCAGTTCACCAGTAGCCAAAGCAGTAGCCGCTACGAATTGGTTAGTCAAACCGAATACCGCATCCATTTCTTTCTCAGTAACTTCAACACCGGTGTGTTTAATCACTGCATCGATTGCGCCTTTTTTGGTTTCCAGATTTTGGGATTCTGGATTGTAGACCAGATAGTCTTTCTGAATCAGATCGGCGAGTTCGCGGGTGGTATCTTTAATAGACATAATAACTTTCCTTTTTTAGGTTAAATAAAAATAAGTACTTCTACATGTAGAAGGATAAACTTGATTGTCTTACCTTCAACTTAATAGTATAGTTCTGTATTATTTTTAAATAAGCTAATTTTAAGGCAAGTATCCGTCAAAACCATTTAATGCAGCAGGTGCAAATGATATTGGTTTGTAAACAACATCAAACTCTTGGACGCCAATATACAATAAAGAATTTTCTATTGGTCGGATACGAATCCTTCCGGTATCGTATTGGAAACCATTATCTTGAAAAGAAAGGACTTCTACTTTTAAAGATTCTTTTCTATAACGAACGACATTCAAGATAGAATCATTCAACTCGTCAATGGTAGGAGTACGATACTTATACGTATTCGTAGTAACTACGTAACTACCATCTTGAGTAAGAATCCTGTCAGCATATTTCCACCATTGAGCACCCACGTGGATGCGACGATATGGTTGGATATATACTTGACCTTTCCATCTTTTAGAATTAGGAGAAACTTTCAGTAGGACTCGAGTATTCTTTACAACTGTATCAAACCGTTTAAGTCGAATGTCTTCTTTAGTCACTCTCAAACTTTGTCTTAATAAAGTCTCAGGACGACCAATAGTAATATCTCGGAAAGTAAGAGGAAACTCACCCCTTTCGTTTATGTGTCGGAGTAAGTTTTCCTCTTCGGTAAGATTAGGATTAATCTTCATTTCGATTCATCCTTTTTATCAATATTACCAGTTAACAAAGACAGGTTGTTTTTTAGAAGTCACGGTATCCATTTTAGCAATGTCTGACAGAATAGACATGGTACCAGACTCAGCAGAAACGACATTATTTGTCAATAGTCGACGTGCTGAAGATGGAGTCACTTCTACATCTTGACCGCCTTGGTTAATAATTGCCTGTACTGGGTTGTTGGATTCCAATGAAGGAGAAACCAATTTTTCAGCACAAGTAATGCCAGGTTCATTCACATAGTCAAAAGTAATTACAGTATGCAATACTTTGCAGTTTTTACCGTTAATTACTTGACGTGTGGTCAATGAGCGAATACTGAAGCATACATTCATGCCTTTGGTTTTTAAATCTTCTTCTAAGAATTTACCATAAGGACCAGCTGGTTTTACTTTAGCCATAATGCCGACACATTTTTCATTAGTCAATGGATCGACATAATCAGGAACCAACCAGATTTCACCAAACACACCACAAACAGATTTTTCATCGATACGAATATTTCGTTCTAGGAATTCCATGTCTGTTTGACCTGGCTGTTTAGAAGGATGACCGTATTCTGCTTTAATAAAACCACCAGCAATACGCTGGTTAAATAAAGTACCAGGAGCAAAAAACTTATCTGCACCTAAAGAAGAATAGTATTCATTTTCACCTGTTTTAGGATTGATGTTTTTAGATTTGTGATCCAAAGCACCAACACAAATAGTATAATAACCATTTTCATCAGGAGTAAGAACACCCTTCTTATCCGTACCGTCTAAACGAGTACAGCGATAAACAAAGTTAGACATGTCTACAACACTTTCTTATTCTAATATCTTAATACGTGATCGATCAGTTCTGTTTGTGTAGTAGGATTACACAGAGAAGAAACAACGCCAGTATAGAAATAACTACCTGTCAGTTTAGTCAGTGCGGAAGAAGCACTAAAGTTAACAGACGAAGCAGGTACAAATACAGGCATGACTTTATCAGGATCGATATCATTCAATATTTCGCGATAATACTGATTGATGTTATTTGGGTTTCGTGCGATAATACTAATAGGAATCGCCAGAGATTCAAATGTATCACCAATGGACTTACCGGCATATTTACCAGTTTGTGAGAATACCCGTCCCATATCTGCATAAGAGATAAAGAACGGTACTTTACCTTTAGTGACAAATTCTTTGTAGGATTTACCAATTAGTTTATCTTCACGTACGACGACCAGACTTTTAATGATTACACTGCCTGGGTCGTAAGTTAGTTCGTAGTATTTTTCATCATCAATGGTGATGACGTTAATTGCATCAGGATCAGAATGAACACTAGCCATACAGTTGAAGATAGCATAATGTGTTTCATCTGGATTGGTAATTAAAAACAAACTATAAAAGTGTGTATCACTACCAACACGAGCAAGACCTACCATCTCGTAACGAACTGGAAATATAATCTTACATCCTGTGGTCGTAATTAATTGGTTATTAACTTCTTTTAAAGAAGCCATAATTTTATCTTTATTACGAATACCGTATCTCATGGTAGGTCTCTTTCCTTAATTAACCTTTTACGACTTCAATCTGACCAGCTACCCATTCAATAAGAATGTTAATAATAGCAGTAGAAACAATAGTAGAAGTATCCAAATCTTGTTTAGAAGATTCGGCTACAATAAGATGTTTCAGGATCAAACTAGCCATAGTGTCTTTGAAGAATAAATCGCATACAGTGTCAGAAACAACATAAGCCAAATCAACATCCAAAATACGATTACCTGGATAATAGTTATTCAGGAAATGATTGATTTTGCCACGATATTCCAATACTGGAATTTCTTCAATGACTGCTTTCAATTCAGCATGTTCATCGTTAAAAGTATTTTCTACCAATGCCAAAATGCTAGAAGTGATCGCATCAAATGTACGAGCAGCCAAACGAGTTTTATCAATGGTGTTTACAGTAGCCAAAACCAACTGACCATGACGAGCAAGTTCCTCTGCATTTTCAGTGATCGCATCAAGATTACGATAAGCAGTAGGATTACTAGAATTCATGATACCTACCAAGATATCGGCTTTATTAGGAAGATCGATATTGGCATAAGTGTCATGGTAAACATAGATGGTTTTGGTTTTGGTGTTGACACTGGAAATGACAGCTTTAGAAGCAATTGCAGTAGAATACATGCTGGCGAAGCTATTAATAATACGAGAACAAGCAACTTTAAAGAACATCGCCCATTGTTTCAATTCTTCTTCAGTAATACGCATTCCCTGAATAGGTTCTTTTTCCAGTTTATCGACAATCAAAAACGCAGTCAGGTAAACCATAAAACTTTGGTAAGTTACTGAAGTGTCATTAACAAACTCATTACGTAGTTTCAAAAGTTTCCATGCGTCTTGGAACAAATCACCACCGAATTGTTTTTCGTATACTTCAGCTAAGTTCATGATACCTTCATTGGTACTGTCATCAGCTGTACGAACCAATTCGATAATCGTATCGTTATCGGCTTCATCAAAAGTAGGCTGACTAGAAGGACCTTTTTGAGAAGGATTATATAGAGATACCAGTCCTGCAATTCGAGGAAGAACAGTGCTGTATACAAATTCAGGCACTTCGATTTGATTTACTTTAATTTTAGAAGCTGGTTCGATACGTACAGACAGACGGTCACGAACATCTTCAATAACTTCACGAATAACTGGACTTACGACATTACGAGTAAAGCTCAGTTGGTTTTTAAGTGGGTTAATGCATTGCTCTTCAATAGAGTCGTATACTTGGTAAATAGCAGCACCTTCAGTGAAACCAAAATTAGCATAAGACTTATCGATTACTGTTCCAAGAGAATGTTCTAAACATTCTTGAGACGCCACAACACCTTCTGCAGGAGTAACGTTTTGAACCATTGCATCCAGAGCAGTACCAGGAACTGCTTTAAGACGAGCACCATTTAACAATGAAGTCTTGGCAACATCATTAGCCAAGTTTAATACATCTTGAGTAAGCATTTATTTATTCTCCTTTAGCAATAATTCGGCGTTGCAATTCGGCCAAAGCCATCTCTTGAATAATGTTTGTATTCAAAGCCTCGCCTTTTACAAAACCTTGAACGCCAGTTACCTCACTGATCAAACGGTTGGCGAATACACCGACTAAATCAGCAGCACATGCTAATACAGTAGCATTCTCAGTATCTTTAACAAATTGTTGATCCATAGTTTAAATTCCCAGATCTAAAAACATAAAATAGTAAAATTTGAGATATAGAGTGCTCTAGAAATAGAGCACTCTTATCCCAATATAGGTTAATCTTTATTAGACAGATATTCCTTGCCGATGCGTTTAGACATTTCTACCAGAATGCTGTTAGACATACCCATCAAGAAAGGACTATTTACAATACGTGCATATACTGATTGACTACCAAATACAGCATCAATCTCTTCACCTGGTTGATTGTCTTCCGAGTTAATTCTTGGAGATTCTTCAAACACATGTGCGATCGTCGCCTTCAACTGAGCGCCGAAGACAATTTTATCGCCCTGTGATAAATAGTTATTACTTGTAATTGTAAATTTAATAACAGCAGTATCCAACATTAAAGGATTTCCGTTAACACGATAAGTATCATCTACCATTCCTGTAAATGGAGATTTACCTAAAGCTTTTTGCCTAGCGACAATTTTAGAATCTGAAAGATTAGCAATTTTTCTTAGTGACTCACTCATGTCTTCTTTATCGCCATTGTAGAATACTTCTACTTTATCAATAACACCTTTTACACTACTCTTAGGTACATTTGCAGAAATACTACGCAAGAGATCTAAAGATTCTTCATCGAACAATTTAGTATCGTTAGTTAAAGCATCTTCAATAAAACACAATGGATCATCAACCATTACTTTCGTACCTGGTTTAGCCAATCGATGAATACTTTGTTCAAAGTTCACAACGACTTCTTTTACCACAGTCGTTTGAATTTCAGTATCTAAACTTAATCGCTTAGAAATAGCTGTCGAGTCTTCATACGTATAAGGACTTTCCATCAAAGCTACACGTATCAATTTACCTGATTTGTAAGCTAAACTTTTTGGATTTAACGGATCTTTAGTAAAGAAACCAGAATGGTATGCAATGACATCACCCAATTCTAATCGATCACCTACTTTTACATTTGAAACAATATCGTGAGGCATGGTGAAACCACCACTACTACCAAACTTACGACCGATCTCGATATGGCGGAATGTACCGTCATCATTTTGGATCTTAATGGCGTAATCATTTACCTCAACTACTTTACCTGTTTTATCAGCAGTAGCCGCAAATGTATCACCAGCTCGTTGAACCAGTTTAGCATCATAGCCAGTTCGAGTAGGCATTGGATGATAACCTGTTGCAGAGATCGTGTGGGTCTGCTGCACGTTAATAAAGTTGATGCGTTTGGGCACATAAGAACAATAATAACACGATATATGCATTTCTGCATATTCTTAGTATTATTGTTAATTAGTTAGACTATATCTTACCGTAAGTTGGTTAAACTTACAGTCCGTCCGCTTGGGAGAGTCCACGATAAGCAGACTCCCTACTCTACTCACTTCCACTTACTAATCCTTATTTACTAGCAAGCGTGTTTTCGATAGTCGTTGAACCTTATTCTACTTTATATTCAGGAACAGTAACGAATATAGAGTTTTCTCGACTATGGTAATCATTAAACATTCTTCCGTCTTTCTTAACGTTTAGTTTTAGTTTAATCCTACTAAAGTATAAATCTTTCTCATTATACCCTTTAAGATTTTTAACTTCTACTAAGAATGTTTCTTTATCTTTCCAATAGTCAGGGATTCTGTTAAAATCCATATTTCGATAGATTAGAGATAACTTTCTACGAATTACTCTATCGATTTGTTCTTTAGGAATTTGTTCAAAAGTAGAATCTTGGCTGCGGATTGTCTCTATTACTTTGCTTTTTACCGTCTCAGCTTGATTAGAGCTGCCTCCAAGTATATCGCTATCTTGGGTTGGTACAAAGTACTTAGCGAGAGGTCCCCGCAATTCAAACGGTTTAAGGACGACCCAATCTTTATAATAGATCCAGTTATAACCGTTTGTGAACACACGATTCTGACAACGATAAGATGCTGTTGTTTTACCACATTTAAAGAATCTAGCTGAATCATTTACAGATAAGAAAAACATAATTTCATTATCGTTGTAAACAAATACAGGTTCGATATCTTTATTCTTAGCAATGAGTTCGAGCATCGGATCCATCACTAATCTCCAGGGATTAGGATTATCACGATACTTTACGAGACACATGCTAGGCGTAAATGGTTGTTCTTCTTTAGACAACCAAACCGATAATGTGGATACACCTAAGTTTAAATACTTAGCAGCTTCCGTTAGTGTATTAAAATCGTATTCTTGTGTAGTTAAAATATTCTTTACAGAAATAGGTTTTTCGATTTCGGTTAAGTAGATAAGATTAGTGTCTGGAATCTCTTGGTCTGGACGACAGTATTGCCATCCTTCAGGATAGACCCTGTGTGGGTTATCTAGTCTACCAGATGATAAGATTACCTCACGATGTATACCAGTGTATAGAGAACACTCGGCACAGCTTTCGCAAAGAATAACTTCTTTAGTGTGGTAATTTCTAATCTTAACAGGAACTTTGGCGTTGATATAACCGCCTTTATCAAAAGCTCTTCTTAAATTTTCCTGGTTGGAAACCAATTCTAAATTCTCTATTCGGTTATCACCTTTGTTTCCATTGATGTGGTCAGTAAACATTTTATCGGGCCATTTGTCCGATTTAAGAATAAACGTCATGACCATCAGTCGATGAACAAAGAAGGGTTTAGATTTTCCATCTTTAATTAAACGAATAGAGTAATAACCATCGCTGGTTTTAGTTTGTTTCATTAACTTTATTTTGTTAAACACTAACGAAATAATGTTAGTAGATTTATCAATAAAGTATTTACCATCTAAACCAGGTATTTCTGTAAATGTCGTTCCATTGTATTGTATTGTTCTTAACATCTTTAATTCTCCAGTATAGGATTTATTAATCTCAGATGTTTTAACAATACCGAACTTTTTAACTACGCAATGTGTCCATAAATTTTATAACTGTACGATCTGATCAATCGTCCATATCACTGCATGGCATCATCATGGCTACTGTACTTAAAACATTGTCAGGTTTTAAGTCAGGATTCATCTCTCCAGTACCTGAATTTTCAGGAATACCATAAAGATTCGTAAACTTAGGATTAGCAGAGAGGTAAGTACTAATACCTGCATCTGAACTATCCTTAGTAGCTTCTGATACAATACCTACAGCATTTTTGTGGTGTTGTCGTGTTCTCTTAACCATGGATTGTTTAGAGCGACCACCATTACCTGTAAAGGTAATTTCTTCACCTTGCTTTAATTCTTGCAAAGGATTTAAAGTTTCAACGATCCGTTTAGTCGTGTCCTTATTAATTGCCATCCATACTGCTTCAGGATTTAATTCCACTGGATAGTTAGCTTTAATACCGTGTCGATTATGTTCACGTAAAGCACGAACCAAATGAGTATATACCTCACCCGACATTCGTTCAAAACCACGAATACGCTGTTCCGACATATCTACTTCATCTCTGTGTTTATAATCAACAAGTAATTCAACACAACGAATCAGAAGACCACCAAAATCTACAGGTTCTTTCATCTCAATCAAAATACGTTCAGTGATTGGATCCACAAACATATTGTAATAAAGATCGATCTCTTTTAAATAACGACCAGGAATCTTAATAGACTCTAACAGATTAAAGAAGTTTTCTTTTTCATTTAAACTGTAAATAGACATCTTATTTAGATCTGGGATTTTATTTAAACCAGACATGATCAAACTGGTTACACGATCTCGTTTGGAAAGAACCAAATTGAAGTCATTAAAACGAATAGCGTATTCATGACTTTCTAACTTCAGTCGTTTTCCAATAGACTCAGTTCGATAGTATTTAGGTTCTAAAGAAGCCAATAGTTTAGTAATACCTAATCGATAGCACAATACCAGACCAATAGGGATCGCTTTACCCATGATGTCAATATTGACAGATTCAGTAGGTGCTTTAACAGAATCTAAACCACACAAAGATTCAATGGTTCCTAATTCTATTGGATTATTGTCCTGGATATAATAAATAATATTTTCACTATCTATTGCTAACGGATATTGTTTTTTGTACGTACCGATAAAAGTCATTCCGGTGACTTCTGATTTAATCACGAAATCACGACCAAATCGTTCTTCAGCACTTTTTCTGTCAAAATACAAGAAGCAGTCTTTTGTAGTAATTGCTTTAAAATTACGAGATAAGACAGAATATACATAAGGCGCTTCTAGATGATTATCGAACATATTGCCAGAACGAGTTTCCAATACATCTTTGTTTTCTTGATCAAAAGCATTCTTACGAATGTTGGCAATCAACCATTTCTCGTAATTAAATGCTCGTGAGTCATCTCGAGACGCAAATGTTTTACCAAAATAACTCGATAAAGAAACTGTACTGTCGTCAATTTTACGAATAGGTAAGTCGTAACGTTGATGGCAATAAGTATAAGTTTTACCACCGATAGTAAAAGTACCGTCTTCAGAAACCTTAGGAATTTTAACACGGATAGTAGAAGCTTCGCCCTCGATTGGTTTAATCTTCATGGCGTAAACAGTATAAGCACCTGAAATGTCTTCTACTTCGGTTTTCTTAATATCCTGAACCACTACGCCAGCCGATTGAACACCCACCATCATGGAAGCAATATCTCTTTCCATGAATTCAGTGATGTATTTTTTATCAAATACTTTAAGTGTAGAAACACCACGAGTATCTTCTTCAGTAATTTTCAATTCTTCTGGTTTAATATCGATCATTTCTCCGACGGTTTTACCACCATCTTTACTTAAACTCAGCGAATTATATTTAGTAAGTGCTTTACGAATACCATCGAATTTACTTACTGTCATTGGATTGCTTTTAGCATATTCCTCTAATACAAGTTTACCTTTAATACTTGGAGAGATAGGCTTGTCGACAACTTTAACCAATGGTACTTTATCTTCTACTTTGTAGTTTTTAAGATCTAGTACATCATTAGAATCAAATTTAGAATTGATGACCTCTTCAAACTCGTCTTCTTGTTCATTTACTACAGGAACAATATTACTCATTTTAGAGAGTTTATTAAGATCAGTATCACTTTCAGTTTCTGTAATCAATTCATCTTCATCATCGAGAATATCAGACACAACTTGAACATCATCATCCTGATGCACCTCGCCTAATTCATTGTAGTAGACTTCTTCATGATAATCATTTGTATCTTCGAGATCATCAGGATTATCATCATCTACATTATTCTCTTGATCTTCTTCTCTTTGTAATGCACGTCCTCGACGTAATCGATAATCAGCAATCTGACTATAATCGCGTTCAGCATCATCTCGCTTAACAATTACATCGTCAGGATCAGTTTCAATACCTGCGTCATCATTGACTTCTAGATTCTTAACAGTAATCTCTTCTTCAGTAAGTTCAATACCTTCTTTAGTTTTAAAGATATTATTCAATTTCAAGAGAATATTGATAAACTGCTTACTCATCAAGCGAGGATCAATTTTACCAGCCGGATTCTCTTCACTATTTCTCCAGCTATCTAATAAACCTAGATTAAAAATGGTAAATACATCATTTTTTACTAAAACAATATTTGTCTTATCTAAGATGGTTTTAGGTACATTAGCGAATACTGATTTCTCTCTATTAAGACCTAACCATTTCCACATCTCTAAAATAAAGATGCTTTCCAAGTTATCTAACTTACGGAATAACTCTACCGTCATCCCAGTGATAGATCTTTTTAAACTAGAGATAGGAAGTAATTCATCAGGGACATTAATAAATAAAAATTGATTATAGTAGTTATTGTAATTGTAACTAACGTCAGCCAAACCTTTTAACAAAGTATTTAAAACGTTCATGTTACGATAATAACCAATATAGTTAGTATTACCTAGATAACGATAGCGGCGGTCGATGAGGGAATAGTTAAGAACCAAAGGAACAATAAGTTCTGGCTTATACTTATCCATCTCAACAACCATTTTAAATTTACGGTTGAGTTTTAAGTATTTCTTTAATTCGATTACTTGAGTTGCGGTACGAATAGTTAAAGTACCTAAACGAGAAGCAATATCCATGTAAGAATACATGGGAATCTTTAAACTACCTTTTTTAAACAAGGCATTTTTATCACTAGGACCAACATCGGCAGTACTGCTAGGAATATAGTGATAAGCAGATTGTTTAGGTAGGAAAAATTGGGTGGTGTTAAATACTCTAGGATTATTAAAATGGGTAACCATCCTATTCATGAGTTTTAACTGAAATTGTTCAAAGTTAATCATTACAAGTTTGTTCCTTTAAACATTGATTAAAAAAAGATAAGAGCACTCTCCAGGGATGAACCACTGGAGAGTACACTTTGTTAATAAGATACCATCACCTAAACAACCTACCTAAAAAATTATTCATTAGGTACATCAGACAGGTTATGGCAAACAAATTTAACAGTATCGTAGTTCACAGAATAACGTATAGATCCATCTGGACCTACATAAGCACGTTTTTGTTTCTTATACTGAATGATTTCATTACGGGCTTCTTCGGTAAGAGCAGAGAGGATGTTCTCTCGATCGCCATCGAACGGGACTGGTTACAGATAAGATTTTTTTTATTAGTTAATATAGGTAAATACTATATAAAATAAAGATACTAGCTTCTCTTTATAAGTCAGACTACAAATATTATAGTGCATACCTAAAAATATATGAGATTAATTTAACTTAAGGTAACCGGAAACTGGACTATATCTTCGCCGACATACTTGTGCTACCAACACAAATGTTTCGGAACACCATGAGTAAGGTGGTGTTAATACATAGAGGTTTATCAGACCACTGTATTCGTCCCCCATTTCAAGGTTGTCATCACGACAATGCCTTACGTCTTTCGACTAGTCTCTGAACACAAATCCTTCTCTGATAAGAGAATAGGATTCTTCGCTGCGGATGGCCCTACTGATCTATCTCTTTTACTGTACTCTGGTTAATTACTCCAGACCCTATTGTGTATTACTACCAGTAGTTAGTGTATAGATCTTTTACAGGGTGTTCCCGTCAATTAGAGGGATATTGCTTTAGCTGTATTTCTACAACTATGGTGACCTCGACTTTTTCAACAATTTTTTTAAATATAGAAAGATACAATTATGTTACGTAACTATCACAAAGAATTTACTAAGACTTGTTTTTATCGAGACATCGAGAACAATTATAAGTACTATGTCGATATCGATGGTAACGTATTTAGAATACATTTAAACGATGTAGAAGTAATCAGTCCTGTTGTGATTGGAAATCAACGATACGTTTATATTGAATCTTTAAAGAAGAATATTAGAGTAGCTAACATCGTCAATTATGCTTTTAAAGGTAAGTATAGTGATGTATTCGACGAACTAATGGAACAACAAATCATCTTTCTAGACGGTAACGAAAATAACATCCATCCGTCTAACATGATTTGGGGAAATGCTAATTCTAAAGACGATGAAGACGGTTTTAGAATTATTCCTGGATTTGTTCAATATCGAATCAATCGAGAAGGCGTAATTAAGAAACCAAGAGGTGCATTAGTAAAAGGCAGACTTACATCTAGTAGTACTAAACCTAATTCTAAATTTTACTTGAAGTTACACCTTAATGCCGATGTTAGTGGTAAGGTAGGTAAAGACGGTAAAGAAAATCCTGTCGTATTAGCATCCATTCATCGATTACTTGCTCTGGCGTACTTACCTATTCCTCCTAATTATTATCAGTTGGACGTTAGTCACATTAACGACAATTCTTTAGATAATAGAATAGAGAATTTGGAATGGGTGTCTAGATCAGCTAACAACGCTAGAGCGGTCGAGAATAATTTAATTACTGGTACTAATCCTGTATTGATTAGAAATTTCGAAACAGGAGAAGTAACAGAATTTAATAGCACTGGTGCTTGTGCAAGAAAGTTTGGAATACATAAAACGAAGATTACAAACTTTTGCAAGACCAAAGGCCAAAAAGTATTCTCGAATGGTTATCAGTTCTGTAGAAAAGACGAGTTTACAGAATGGGGAACCACACCTTACGAGTATTCGAACGATAATGCTTCCAAATGGCAGAATGCCCTTAGAACGAACACGTTGGAAAACTTTACTGGTATAAAACTACCTGCTAGAATTTACGAGAAAGAAACTGGAAGAACAATAGTCATTGAAAGCTACTTTGATCTTAGAAAGTTCTTTACTGTAGATCCTAATTATACTATATTTAAATAATTGTATTTAGATAAAAAGTAAGGGATTTAGTAAGTGTTATTACTAAGTCTCTTACATTAAAAATCACCACCTTGCCCTCCGAGTGATGCTAGCGGAGGACACAGAGAAGTAATGGTATCTACACCATTAATAGGAAACTGATAGAATGGTTCGATTGCGGTATCGATTTCCCAATCATCATTTAACATTACTCGTCGTTCTGCTTTAGTAGTCGTCATGACTTTAGCAAAACTAGGTACGTTACTTTCAATACCCGTAATCGGATAACGAACAATACTACTAGGTGCATTATCGATTAAATGAATAGTGGTAATATAAAGTAATTCGATGAATGTTAGAGGAGTGACTAATTCTTTACTTTTATCTTTAGGGAGTTCTTCAATACCATTAATGATTTTAAAAGTACCATCTAAACCTTTATAGATTAAAGCAAGATAATAACCATCTACTTCAACAGGATTGTGTCGAACACTAGTAGGACGGAAACGTTGAATTAGTTTCTTAATACCTTCATCAGACTGGAATAGATCATGCCATTGTTGAGACAGATTGACTTCTTCTGATTTCAAAGTTTTCTTATTCACCAAACGAACAGGTTCTAAAGGGGAAACAAATTTTTCTGCTAAGAAACTATTCTTAATACCACGAACAGAAAAAGGTAAACAACCCACTAATTGTTGGAATAAACCAACCATGGTATCATTAAAACCGATATTGGCTTTATCATTTAAAAAGCGACCAGATGGTTTAACAGCTGTAATCACGTTTGCCGTACCATTTGCTACCGTACGAGATGCCCATTTACCCTGAATCAATTTCTTCTTACCATGACCCGTGATTTCACCAAGATACATGTATAATTTTAAAACTGTTTTCTGAATCGCATTTCGTGTAGAGTTTACGGCGCTAAGATTTAACTTAGAAGAAATACTAGATAAAGAATTAGCCAGAGAAATTATCTCACGATAGATTTGGTTAATCTCGTCATGATCAATCATTCCTTCTTTAAATTCAACATCTCGATAACCAGCTTGTAAGACAATGAACTTATCTAGTTTATAAATCTTACGATGCTTCTTCAATAACTCGTTTAATTCTTTACGCTTAGGAGAATTGGTTTCTGGCATGACTAATTCATCTAAATGTTGCATAAAGAATTCATAACCAGTTTCACCATCTAAAGCATTAGACTTATCAAAAAATTTCGTCTCTGGGTTCCATTTAGCAAAAGTAACACCATCCATGATTTCTTCTAATAAAGAAGAAGAGGAGATTAATTCACGATAGACAGTAGGGTGGATAATTTCTACATTAAGATCGATATAAGCTTGTTTGGTCATTCGATCAGGTGAACCCATCGCACCGAATATCTCATTTGACCATAAGCCTTCAGGATGTAGTTGATAGTTAGCCCCTGTAAACATCTGGGTAGATTTAACAGGATTCAAACTACGATATAATTCGCCCTGATTGAGATTCAGTAAGCTTAGATTAAAAGGCTTCTGATTTTTTAGGACATTTTTAATTTTATCATCCATGGTAAATCATTTATTCCTTTCTGAAATAAATTATTAAAAATAGAGTAGTCTACTCATTCATTATATATACTATATAGAAGATATGACTACTTTGGCTTATAAATTAGAGCCAACAATAAATATACCCGAATTTATTTTAGATTAAAATAGGAGTACTTTACATGGCGATTAAAAATCGTGTAGGTAAAGCCGTAGCAGAAGATCTCGACTTTAAGTTCGATTTCGATGACTTCGAAGGCCAGATTCCCGATCAGTGGGATACGGTTTCTGATGAGTATTCCACTGCAGAGAAAAATCGCTCTCCCGTAACAAAAGCCAGAAACGATGTCATTGCTGGTTTAAAAGACAGTATGTTAACTCGTACTGGTATGGAAGAAGTATTACGCGCTGCTTTCCCGTCAGAATACGGAGAAACATACGACAACATTAGTGCCGTACTTTCTGGCGTAAATGAATCTACAGATGTGGTTAAAAAAGAATTTAACCGTATCAAGTCTAGAGGTAAATCTTACCTGAGGCAATTAGCTCCAGTAGGTGACATGATTGGTTTAAAATCATTAACCGATAAGTTAAATAACTGGGGTAAAGAAGATTTTGATGGTAGTGATGACTACGGTCAGAATAATGTAGATAAAGAAAAACAACGTGAAGACAGTATTCAGTCTTCTCTTGGTGAGTTGTTCTCTGTTCAGAATAGAATTGCTGAGAAAAGAGCAAAACTAGAAGAAGTGAAACGAGACGCTAAAGATGCTGTAGAAACTGTTCGTTTCCAAGGGCAGATTGGTGTATTGTCTTCTATTGATGCATCATTAAGAAATACTGTATCTTTCCAGAATAAGAATACGTATAACTACTATCGTAAATCGATAGAGTTACAATTACGTAAATATCACTTATTGAGCGATATTTATAACACTCAAACCAAAACATCCGAAGCATTAATTCAGACTTTAAATGAAATCAAATTAAACACTGGTCTTCCAGAGTTTGTTAAGATGCGTACCTCAGAAGCTGCTAAGCAAATGATTCGCTCAAAAGCCTTCGAAGGTGTCCATAAGACTATCTTTGGTAATGGAGACTTCATTACTAATTTTACCAATAACTTAATGGGTGCAACAAAATCAGCCATTGGTAGCGTAAATGATTTTATGGATTTATTAGATCCAATGGTAGAACAAGGCATTAGTGCCATTGTGGATGATGACCCATTAGGTCGAGATGCATTGCATTCGGCTACTGCTTCTGTAGCACCTACATTGTTTGGTTTCTTGGGTAAGAAAATGCTCCAGATGTCAAACAAAACCAAGTTTGGTAAAAAGGTATATAAGAACGCATCACGCTTAAAATCATTTAATGATAATTTAGGTGAAAACGTACTTAAGTATTTTACTGGTGGTAAGGCTAGAGAATTTGGTCGTAAATTAAATAAGAGTGGTGAAGTTACGGATCCGGTTGTGGATTTTATCCAACAACTGGTTTATCAATCTGTTAATAAGAAATCCACGACTTCTTTAGATATCGAAGGTTACGAGAACTATGGCGATCAATTAGGACGAGAGCAATTGGTTTCGAAAGCTCAGCGTGTGGTCATCCCAGGATACCTTGCTCGAATCTTGAGAGAGTTAACCATTATCCGTACGGGACAAGATGTTCCATTATTAGAATACAACTATCGTTCTAATAAGTTTACTAGTTCGACATCACTGACTAAAGACATTGTTAAATCCGCTGTTGGTAAAGCGAATGTTAATTTAATTAATAGTCTTGGTAACAATGCGTTCTCTACAGCTGGTATGTTTACAACCAATAAACTTACTGGTGAAAAAGAAATGCTAGATGGTTTCACTAAAGAAGACATGCTGGCAGTAGGTAATGTATTAATCTCAGCCGCTTCCGAAAATAAAACTATAGATACAAAATTCTTAACCAATCCAAATTCATTCAAAGATGCCATTGGTGAAGAGAAAGCTAAAATCTTGGCAGCAAGATATCGTAAGGTATCTCGTGAAGATAAAAAATCTTCAGCACTTGATCGTGCTCGTGGTTTGTTTGGTTACGAAACAGATCGTATTGGTTCTTTAGGCAACAATGCCAAATCAACTCTTAAAGGTTTTACTATTCCTGAAAATACATTACAAGCAATTGTCAATGCAGGATACGGTGGTAAACTTAGAGAGATCGGATTGATTGACGCATCTGGTACCGTTAATGTAGATAAGTTGGTTGAACTCACTCGAAACATTGATAGTTTAGATAGTCTAGATGAATCGTTCGGTATTGATGATATCGTAGGTGGGTTGAAACAAAATAAATCCAGTAAGAGAAAAATCAATAATGGTAAAGGTGCTAAACCTAGCCCTTCTAGTGATCTTGATTCATTCCGGATTGGTGATCGTACGATTATTCCTGGTATTACACCTAACCGACCACAAGACCATATATCTCAAACACAAGGTTTGGCAAGCTACTTAGCTGATTCTAACGATACACCTTATTTAGAAATCATTTCTCATCAGTTATCTTCTTTAAATGAAACATTGTCTAGTGCTACTGGATACATTCCACAAACAGGTGGTATTGGTAGTGACATCAGTCATGGTGTTTCAAAAGCATACGATTGGATTAAGAAAGTTTCTAAAAAGTCTTACGATAAAGTCAGTGAGAAATTCCATGAAAAATGGGATGGTGAACTGGGTGAATCGATTAAAGGTAAAGCTCGTGAGTATCGTATTAAAGCTAAATTAGCCAGAAGAAAACTTGATAAGAAAACTACTTCAGCTATTGATAAATTACGATCTAAAGGTTTAGAAGTTCAGGACTTATTCCATAAGAACTTTGACGAACCCATCATGACGGCACGTGGTTTTATCGAAGGTAAATATCGAGATGCTGAGGGCAAAGTAATCAAAAGCATTAATGATATTAAGTCAACCGTGTTTGACGAAGAAGGTAACGTTATCTTAACCATGGAAGACGTTAGAGATACCTTCTACGTTAGTGCTAAAGGTAAAATAATGCAATCTAAGCATTTCCAAAAACTTTTAGCAGAATACGAGAAACAAAAAGGTAAAACAGAAAAACGATTTGGCGATTTTAAAGAAGAGTGGAAGAAACGACGAGATCAGTTTAAAGAAGACTGGGAAGAAGGTAAGATCCAAGATGATATTAAAGGTAAGGCGAGAGAAACTGGTTCTAAGATTAAAGACTTCTTAGGTAATGCAGTTTCTGACCTAGCGGGCTTTACAAAGAATCTTAACTTACCGAAACCATCTACTTTACAAGATGTGTATTTCAATTCTATTGCCAGAAATACCGCCACAACAAATGACTTATTAATGGAGATGTCTCTTAAATTAGAGAACCTGCAATTAATGTCAATTAATCAGTTTGCGACTGGTGAAAACTTACCTCCTGAATTAAGACCACGATTCATGCAACGAGTAAAAAACTTATTTGCTCGTAAACGCTCGTTCCAATTCCCTAATCAGCAAAAACACATTGCACAACGTATTTGGGAATTTGGTGGTTGGGCAGCTTCGTCTACAGCAACCATGGGTATGGCTCTGACTAAAGCCATGGGCAATGTAACAGGTAAAGGTCTTAAATTTGGTCTGTCTGGAGCGACCTCATTAACTGGTTTAGGTCTAGACATGGGTGGTGATTTACTTAAATCTTTAAAAGGTCAAACCAAAACAACATCTAAGCGAGCAATAGATATTGCTGATAATGCTAAAGGAAAAGTTCTCGATGTTTATCTAAAAGGACATAAAGAACCAATCTTAAAAGCACGCGAAATGAAAAAGGGCAATTACTACGACGAACAAGGCAATCCAATTACTCAGTTTGTTGATATTAAGTCCGATGTCTACGATGTTGAAGGTAACGTTGTTTGTAGTTACGATGACTTTAAGAAAGGTTATGTAAAAGACTCTGGTACTTATAAACTGGTTAAGACATTTAACTGGTTTAAAGATCGTACCATTGGTATATCCACTAAATTAGGCTCATGGGGTTATGCAGGACTTACTCTTCCTGCTAAGATCGTTAAGGCGGGTGTTTTAGCGACTCATGGTGTTCTTCGTCGTAAACTGAGAATGCAGTTAAAAGATATCTACGTAAAAGGTCATCCTGAAACACCTATTCTCTACGCTAAAGATATTCGTGCTGGTAAATACTTCGATAAAGAAACAGGTAAACCTATTATCGATATCGCTGACGTATCAGGCCCTGTAGTGGATTCAGAAGGTAATGAAGTCCTGACTCGTGAAGATCTTCGCTTAGGTCTGGTAGATAGATTTGGTAAAGAGTTTACTGACCACTATCGTAACTTCTCAGGTACGAAACAATGGTTAATCGCTAAAGGTGTTGGTTTAGGTATTGAAGCTGCTAAGGGATCTATTAAGCTAGGTATCGCTGGTATCCGTATGGGCGTCAGGATGGGTGCTGCTGCTTATCGATCTGCTAAGAGTATCTTAGGATTATCTGCCAAAGGAGCCGCCAAAGGTTTACGTATCATGGGTGGTGCTTATACATCCATCTACGATAAGTTAACCGGTAAAATCAAAGACCCTTCCGATGCTTTGTTTGCAGGATTGTCGATCTCTAATGAGACAAACCAATATTTATTTGCAATCCATTCTTTATTAGATCAACGAATTCCAGTACCTAGTTCTGGAGTCTTTGGGGATCGAGATGGAGATGGTGACCGAGAAAATGGCATTGCAGACATCAAGCAAAGAAATAGGCTTGCTAAACTAAGAGAAGCTGAAGAGAAAGCATTAGCTAGACGAGACAAAAACTTAGCCAACATGATCGGTGATGCGATCAGAGGTAAAAATGGCAAGAAGTCTAAAGAAGAGGAAAAAGAAGAAGATGGTATTTTCGATAATATCATCGAAGGCTTAACTCAAGGTGTTGCTGCTAAACTTTTAGGCGCTTTAGGTTTAGGTGGTTTATTAGGTGGCGGTGGTGGTCGAGATGGTGGTGTCGATATCGATCCAGATGATCTTCCCGATGGAGATGAAAAAGGCTCTAAGAAAGGTAGTAAAGGATCTTCTCGTAAACCAAAATCACGAGCTGCTAAGATGCGTCAAGCGATGAATCAGAAGTTTAGACGTTCTAAAGCTGGTAGAAGTTTATTCAAAGCTAAGAATGCCATGATGGCCGGTGGTCGTAATGTCATGGCCGCAGGCACTACAGCAATGGCTAATACTGCAGGTGCAGTTAAAGGCTTTGCTTCTCCATACGCTGCTAAAGTTGGATCGGCTGCGAGTAAAGTAGGTAACGTAGCATTAGCCGGTGGCCAAATGGCTCTGAGTGCTGGCGGTAAAGCTTTGTCATTTGCTGGTAAAGCACTTCCAGTAGTGGGTGGTTTGTATGCTGGTTATTCTGGTGTGCAAAACCTTATGGAAGGTAACTATGGCATGGCTGCTTTAGACCTAGGTATGGCCTCTGCTGGTATCTTTGGTGTAGGTAGTACACTTTCTGCCATTGGTTCTGGTTTAGGCATGGCTGGTGGTTTATTAGCTGCAGCGTTACCTTATGCTTTAGCTGCAGGTGCAGTAGCTTTAGCAGGTTATGGCATCTACAAAGGTGCTCGTAAACTATACGACATGTATAAAGGTTCTAAAGTCGGTGATTTAGAAAAAGCTCGTTTGATGCTTTATGGTTTCGACCATGAAAAAGATGATTCTTGGTCTTCTAAAATCCTGAAATTTGAACGTATTATCATGGATGCTGTAGTGACCGGTCCTAATGGAATTACGATTGATAAAACAAAAGTAAATCCAGATGATGCTTATGATATCTTTGGTTTTGATAAAGAAGATGCGGTTCAGTCTCAACGATGGGTGTTCTGGTTTAATAAACGATTCATCCCAGCATTTACTAAATCTGTTAGTGTTTTGAAATCGATTAATCCAAAATACGATATTCAAGATTCTTACTATTTAGAAGGTGAAGAAGCTCGCAAATACTTAAATGGCATTAAACCTAATCCAGGTGAATATTCTGAAATGCACGCCCCATTTAAAGACATGCAAATCTTAGCATGTACTGGTGCAGATGCTATTATTTTAATCGATAAGCTTTTAGAAAAACTTAATAAAGGTGAATCTTTAAATAAATCTGGACTATTAAAGAAAACTGCTACTGCTGTTTGGAAAGCAGCTACTGCTCCGTTTAGATTAGCGGCTTCAGTAGCTGAAGGCACTTACAATGCAGCTAAGTGGGTAGGTAAAAAAGTATTTAATGGCCTAGATACCGTAATGAGTAGTAAGTTAATGTCCTATACTCCAATGGGTATGATCTGGAACGGTATTAAATCAGCTTTAGATATTAAGAGTGATATTACGGCTACTAATGGCGATACTGCAGTAGGTGTGGATGGTAAATACGATCCATTCTTATCTGTTAAGTACAAGGCTTATGGTTTATCTAACTTAAACGACACTACTCGAATTTCTATTTTGAATCAGTTGGAAAAAGCAGCTGGTGAAAATATTAGTTGGAGTGGTAAAGCAGCTTCTTATAGCGGTGATGTTGTTGACCTGATTAAAGAGACTTACACACTGTTCGGTATTAAAGAAGATGACAAGTCCGGTATGGAGATTTTAGGTAAATACTTAAAATATCGTTTCTTACCAGTATTTGTTAACTTAGTTACTGCAATGAATAAGCATCTTAATACAACAGATATTAATGCAGTAGTAAAAGCACGTCCAGCAATTAAAATGCTGATCGTGAATGATATTGTAAATGTACCTGTTGAAATTGATGGCGTGAAAACAACGATCTGGTCATTTAGTTTAAGTCCGTTTGGTACGGCACTGAATACTAATCGATCCAGCATTGATGGCGATGTAGACAAGCTTAAGAAAGAAGTAGATTCTAAAGGTCAATCTGATGCTAAAGTAAAAGCAGAAGAAGCAGCCAATGAATCTAAATCATTCGGTGACAGAATTAAAGAAATGAACAAGACATTGTTCAATTTAACTCCTGTAGGGATGATGAAAAATCTTCTTGATAAGATGTTGCCAGACAGTGTTAAAGATAAGATTTCTGAAGTAGGTAATAACGTTTCTAATTTCGTTAGTGATACAGCCCAAGAAATCTCAACTGGTGTTGGTAATTTTATAGGTAATCTTACTGGCAGTAATGATGAGAAGTTTAGGAAAGTTATGCAGGCGGCCGCCAACGCTGGTGACCCGCATCCAGCAGTAGTAGCAGCTCAGTGGGCTTTAGAGTCTACATGGGGTAAAGATGAATCAGGCAAGTTTAACTACTTTGGTATCAAAGCTAGACCAGGACAACCTGGTACAGTTAGAAGTACGACAGAAGTATTAAACGGTAGGACGGTTCGTATAAACGACAAGTTTGCCGATTATAATTCTTTAGAAGAGGGTATTGCTGCTCGTGTAGCTTTTACTAAGCAAAATAAACGATATACTAAAAGTGGTTATTTTGACGCCAGAACACCTTACGAAGCCGCTCAAGCACTTCTAAGAGGTGGATATGCTACAAATCCAAATTATGCCAATTCTTTAGTGAAGATTATTAAAGACCGTAAGATAGACCCGATGAAACCAGTTGTGATAAAACCTACTGGTAGTGCATCTAGTGGTACTCCGGCAGGAGTAAATACTAGGGATGATTGGAATAGATCCCAACAAGCCCTTAATAATAGTACTTCTGCTCCGTCTAAAGAATATCGTGATAAGATGAATTCTTTTGGTCAAGCACGACAATACGTGATGAACAATAAGAGTCTTACTGATGTTCAGCGTAAGCAAGCGCTTCTTAAAATCAATAATGAAGCACACGCCTACATGACTAGTTACGGCGATGGTCAACAAGAACCTTATACAACGGGTTATGATGCAGGTACTAAACCTAATGATGGTAATAGAGTAAACGCCAAAACTAAACCAGGTATGGTTGCTGCATGGTGTACTAAAAATGGACCGATTGCACACAAAATTCTTGGTAAAAAATATGGCGGTAACTGTGCTGGTACCGTAGGTCTTGGTCTTTATCATGCGGGCTATATTAAAACTTCTCGTGGTAATGGCGATGCGCTATCGTACGGTCAGAAACTTCTTAACTTAGGTTGGAAGGATGTGACTGGTAGTCCATGGCAAGTTGGTGATATTGCGGTATGTTTCCCTAACCCTAGAGCGTCGTGGAAAAATGCACGTATTTACGGTCATGTTTCTGTATATAATGGTAAGGAGTGGTGGGCTGATATACGTTGTCCTGATCCGTGTCCTTATAAAGACAGAAAGATTATCAAATATAACGTAAGGGTTTATCGAGATCCTAATTACATGAATGGTGGTACTGAAGTAGATGCTGCAGGTTCTAGCGGCGGCGGTTTTGCAGGTAGTGTTAATTCTATTCGTAATAGCGGAATGAATAATGCTATCGGACAAACCCGTACATTCCGTAGCAGTACTGTAAATGGTAAAGTAACTAAAGAACAAATCGAGAAAGGCAAAGTACTTGCTAAACTCGGTTATACAAAAGAAGGTGTTTCTCAAGCATCTAAATTGTATAGTTACACCACACCAGAAATGGAAGCAGGGACTCGGGGTTATGATACTAGCACTACGGCATCTGATAAGACAGATGGTAAGTCTAAGATCAAAGTAGGCAATGTCTATGTAGATCCTAATACCATCAGTACGGATTCTAACATCACCATTACTAGAGATATCTTAAAAGATGTTTCTAAGTACGGCAATGTATTTAATCCAGGAAATGGTGAACCTAATGATGCATTAGGCAGACTTCAAGCTTCTATTCGAAAACTATTAGGTGTCGGTAATATTGATGCCACGATGGTTAAAACAGCTTTAGCATCTACTGAGCTTAAACGTGAAGAGATGCAAAAAGAAACTCAAGGTACTACTTTGTTAAGTATGGCTTTAGATAAAGCTAAACGAGCAGTAGTAGCAACCACCGATAAGAACAACTTGAAAGAGTCAACTAAAGCATCTGTTGAACAATCTAAAGCAATTAAGAATGATTTGCTCTCAGTTTCTAATGAGATCCTCAAAGAAGCAAAAGAACAAACCAAACTGTTAACTGATATCTTAAGTACTATCAGAAAAGAGAAATCTAAACCTGGTAAAGAAGATAACAGTTTTACCCCTAAAGAAAGGGTAAGTTTTAGAGATTCAATTAATGGTTCTTCGGATTTAAAGAATCCAGCAGGTGTTGGAAGACCTATAGTTAGTATGGCTAAATAAAGTAACGAATACTCCGGACACTAGGGCTTCCTAGTGTCTGGGGATATTTGTTATGATTTGTGAATTCTAACATTTATGTATTTAGCAATTATTGAGGAACTTATCCATGAAAAATGCAACAAATAAATTTACCGATAAGGATTGGGTAAGGGAGTTATTTGTCGTAGGTCAAGACAAGATAGATGGTTTATCTATAGATGAACGTAACTGGTCTAGTAGTGATTATAAATTTAATGATACCGCAATGGGTGGATCTATTGTGATTAATCCGTTGCCACAACCAACGGCCTGGACTGACCCGATTACTAATCCTGTACTGATTAGAAATAATGCTGACGGTATGGGTGCATACTTCTCGGAAACATTCGATGATAACTACCGAGTGGTTACTTTCCGTTTTGGTACAATGGCATTTACTTCCTTCTTAGGATTCTTATTTAACATGTACCACCCTGGTGCAGCAGCATTAGTAAATAAAGGTAGGGTACATGAAGTTATCTTCCAGATTGGTAGGATCATTGGTTTTGGTGTGTCGTTAGTTGCATGGCCTTTACTGGCAATGTCTATGCTTGGACAAGCAGTACACTACCTTACTCGTAAACCTACTTCCCGATATGCTTACTTAAAACCAGGCATGACTCAATATTGGGCAGCTGCACAAACATTACTTAACCACTTTATGGTTAACTTAAAGTTAGCTGGTAATACTGTACCATGGGATGAAGTACTGGCTAATGAAAAAGGTTTGTCTGAAGAAGAAACATTGAGTCGATATACACCAGATCAATTTGAACGAGAAATCGCAGCTAAGACATTCCCAGACTTATATGGTCAGAATAGTATTCAGAAAAATGCATTGGGTCAACCAGGTGTGCATTTGGATATTATTGCTGTTGCTAACCGTGGTCAACGTTTAGCGATTAGGCGTCGTGAGATTATTGAAAAGGCATTGGGTAAAGAGAGATCTGACATCATGCCTATTCTTGAAGAGATGTATCGAGGACCTAAAGGTAGAGCAGGTAAGACATTATCCCAACTATATGCTTTATGGAAAAATGCATCTATCTATAATCCTGACAGTTCTGTTGGTGGTGTGCTTGGTGGTGGTGTAGGTATTGGTCTAGGTCATCAGGCTGAACAGGAAGCACAAAACCAAGCATCGATTAATGAACAAGGTAACGTTGAAGCTCCACCACCTGCGCCACCTCCGCAACAACCTGAAGGAGCACCTACTGGAGTATCTAATGACTCTGCAGACTCACCAGGAGCTGAAGAACTTAATTCTCCGAGTTTATGGGAATATTTTAAAACAGAGATGGAAGAAGGTTCTGCATTTATATCTTTCCGTGTAGATGATACAGGCCCTGTTTCTGAATCGTTCAGTAATAGTTATCGTGCTTCCGAATTAGCAGAAAAGATCAACTCTACGGCAGCTTCTGCTCGTTCTACTTACTTTAACTTAGCAGGCGGTAACTTAGGCGATAATGCCGTAATGAACGTTATGGAGTCTATTGTAGGTGGTTTGAAATCTCTTGCTGAGGGTGTGGTAACAGGTATTGGTTTGGAAGGTCTTCTGATTGCTGGTGGTGGCGGTATGGTAACCATGCCTAAGTACTGGGAATCTTCAGAAGTAACTTTACCAAAAGCTTCTTATTCATTCACGCTTACATCTAGGTATGCTAATCGACGTGCAGCTCTTCAAGACATCTACATGCCTCTAGCTTGTTTCTTAGCTGGCGCAATGTCTCAGTCAGTTGGTAAACACGCATACTCAGCACCATTCTATTGTGAATTCTACGACCGTGGTCGTATGCAGTCTCGATTTGCTGCGATTGACTCTGTAACCATTACTCGTGGTGATGGTACGGTAGGTTTTACTCCAGAAGGCTTATTGATGTCATGTACCGTAAGTTTTACATTAGCAGCCATGGAAGAGCATGTCTCTATGCCTTTATCAGAGAAGTTCAGTTTTACAGAAAACATTCTGACAATGTTAGGTTCTGTATTATTGACTACTGAAGAAACTTCTGGACTCGGTACGATCGCAACACAATTGTCACGTGGTTTGTTTGATGATGATAATCAATTAATGGACTGGTTAGCTGTATTGACTGGCGTATCTTTGAACGAACAATACTATATTGGTGCGAAACTTCGTAGACGTATTCAACAGAAACGACTGGATGTAGCATCGGCATTCTCTACTCCCGCTATGGGTTCTTACTTATCAGAAACAGCAGTAGGTTCTATGTTGTCTGCATTAGTATTCCCATATCGTACTGAACGATAATATATCTTGTACTCCTACTCCTTTTTACGGGAGTAGGAGTATTTGATATTTATTTTGCTAAAATATTTGCTTTAAAATCAGAAGGCGATACTAATTGATCTGTTCTCTGAATACCATTAATAATGAATTCAGAATGATCTCGTGTGAACTCAACACTGAAGTCAGTTTTGGTTTTTGTAAATACATTACTTAACAACATAAATACTTCATTTGTCTTATTACTATAATCGTATCGGATCAAGCTTTTCCTTGAAGCTACTTTATCGGTAACATCTTCAGGATTTAAGTAATAGCGAGTCGATAAAACTGTTTTAATTAAGGTTTTAAAATCGTTAGAAGCGTTTAAGAATAATTTTAAGTTAAATATCTTACACATACCAGGACGATCAATCCATAATACTTCGCCTCCACGGAAAGCATAAATCACTTTCATCAGTTCATCGAAGATAACATTTCTATCTTTTTCTTTATTGAAGACTGCGTTAAAACTAAATTCAGAAATCATCTTCTCGACTACTTTACCAGAGATCTGTTCCATTCTTTGTGGATCAGATAACTCAATAGCATGGAACATGGTATTATAGTCACCATTATTAGATAAGTCATGAATGATCTCACTGGTAACATCCGTAGCGATATCCCAACCATGTTTTTCAGACTTAACAAGCTTCTTGAACTCTGCACCGATTTCTAAACCTAAGCTAGAGAACTCTTTCATTACTTCAGTGGCAGCTTCTTTTACAGTCATCACATCTTGTACATTGATTAGTTCGTACCCAGTAATGTGGCGTGTTAAGTCATTCAAACCATTCAGAACAGATAAGTCACCATTCTTGATTTTCTTAACATCTTCACCAACCTTGATTGCTAACTTAGCACCTTCGATAATACTATCGACTTTCTTAACATCAATACCAGCATTAGCCAAAGCTGCTTTAGCACCAGGAGCTAGACCACCAATAGCATCTAAGAATTTTCTTTCTTTGATGTTATTTTTAATCTCGTTAGCTTGTTTTAGATATCCTGAAACTTGTTTCAGCATATCTTTACCACCCCTAAGCTTCTCACTTAATTTATTTAAATCTAAGTTGAGAGTATTAGCAAACTTATAGAGACTGTTTAAAGTACCTTGATTAAAATCTACTGAATAAGCATCTTTAGTTGCTAAACTATTATCTTGGGAGGAGTTATATACCGTGGTGTTTTTATTCTTTTTATCATTAGCCGCACCTTTACTAGTAGAGGCATCATTTTTACCTTTACTGGCTTTTTTAGGAGGTGTCGGTTTTCTTTTTACCTTTTTACTATTTGTAGCCATTTATTCAAACCTTTAATCAAAAAAAAGAAGTATTCTAAATCATACGTCTAGACTACTACTCTCTAGAGGATAGACCTCTAGAGAGCGTAATCTTCATTTAGTTGTTGATATCGACCAGTTTAGGTTTGATATTATTCAGGATACGTGTCATTTGCTTATCACGCATCTTGAAGTTATTATCGGAATCGAAGTAATAAGCAACATAAGGAAGTTTATTGCTCATTACCATTTCCAATAGATCTGGTTTAGACATAATCGAATAGATCAAGAAAGATTCCATTACTTCATCTGTAACGAATTTGGTTTGGAATTCATTCTTACCTGATTCAATTTGTTCATTCACGTATTCACGTAAACGAGCACCGTATAATGACCGTACATTGTCGTCTTTATGTTTAAGCTTAAACCAGTTAATGGCCGAAGCTACAGAAATAAAACTACCATATCGAGGATGATAGAATACGCGAGTGTGGTCAATAAATAATCGCTCACCAAGAATGGTAGCCGTATCATTTAAGTTAATACGGATGTGGTCGATACCGTCTTTACTTGGATCTACATTACTGAGATCCAGAGAAGTTTCTACGGACAGATCCAATTCATGTTCAGTCATCGTCATTTCCTTTCCGAACTTGCTTTCCTAAAGAGTAAAGTTCGTGGTTAATTTCTACACTATTTTCGTGCAGTTTTTGTTGTTCGATCAAGTTTTCATCACGGACAGGTCGTTCGTATTGAGTTAAACCAACACCACCGACGTGGGCAGTATAAGATTTAATCGTTCCCGATTTTCTCTGTAAAGTGACGGTAATATCCACCCATGGTAAATCAAGGATGTGGAATAGCTCGCCTAGATATTTAATACTGATCGTTTCACGAGATAACTCTTTAAGGAGTCTAGCCTTTTCGGCTGTAATTTTGTTTTGATCAAGAGTATTACCGGAATAGACTCGTAATGCTTCCTCAATGATCTCAGTCATTTGAGAATAGATCAGCGATTCATCTTCCATTTGTGGGCAACCCTCTACACCCTTACCATCGTAATTGTCTTTAATGATTTTACGAAGTAATAGGGATAACACACCGCCCCATGTATTAGACACATCTTGAACAGAACCATTCTCAGTATCGGTAATACGTCTGAAACCTTGTAAGGTAATTTCCTTGTTAGTAGTCATTTTTCATAGCCTCTTTTTTATCAGTGTCACGGATGTAATCAAAGATCTTTTCGACGATTATTAAGTTGTAGATACAGATTAAGAATACATCTTTGTAACTACTGATATACACTTCGAATTCCGGTATTTTCACAAGCCTTGCCAGTAAGTCATGAATTGACTTTAAATATTCGTAAAAGTCAAGATAGTCAGACGGACCAGTATTGCGATTGAAGAAGTAGGATCTTGGATTTGTATAAGAACGAGTAATACGACAGATAACAATATCTTTGTAATATTCGTATCTTTTAGTGGCTAGGTATTTATTTAATTCACAAAGCGATCTGATGTCCAGATAACCATTGTCGCTAGTAATAATACCATAGCATTCTATTTTCAAATCCGTACCTAATTCATACGGGATCTTTTTAAAGTCGCTATCCATCATTTTCTCTACTCTATTACGAGTATCCTCGAGATAGAGCATGAAGTCATGAATAGCGGCTATTTTATCCGAAGTGCTAGGCAGTTTACTTAAGTCTTTAAAACGAGCCATTATCTCGTTATTCTTAAGTGTTCTTTCAGCTACTTTCTTATCGTAAGATCTTTCTTTAAAATGGAAAAATCTTACTAATTTACTTAGCATGATATAGTCCTTTACTACAGTTAGATTAGAAGAAGATGTCTAGGTCGCCTCTGCTATTGATACTTCCTAAACATATAATAATATTTACCAAAAAAAGTATACCACGAAAACGAAAAGCTCCGCGCCCCTCCCGACAGGAACGCGGAGCTTTTCGTTTAAAGCCGGAACATTTTCTTATGTGTTCCGACTACTTTCATGATATACTTTTGTTCCTTCTCATTGCGATGTGAGAAGTACTTTTCCATCTCGGCAGTCTTTTTGGAAATACGCTTAATACTCCAGACGTCTTTCTTTGTGGAACTAGTAATATATTCCTCATTGCGAAGAATATTTTTGTAGACCACAAAGTCTTCTGGAGAGGATACCTCGAAGCAAACAGATACGTAGCCATCAATACGAACGCTACCTGCTACGTCCGCATCTCCATGTACTACGGCATTATCTGTTACAATGCTCGAGCCATGAATACGAGCAGTGCCCAATACATCGGCGTTACCCGATACTTTGGCAAATTCGTATACATGAGCATTCTTACCCACTTTGGCATTTCCAAACACCTCGGCTTTATCGAATACCTGAGCGGTACCTAAGGTATATGCATCGCCATACACCTTAGCACGACCGTAGATTTGGGAATGTGCAGTAATCTTAGCGTTACCAAATACATGGGCTTTATCACCAATGTATTTGCCGCGCATTACCGCATTGCCATAGACTTTAGCATCTCCAGCAACTGTACCTGACAACACGACTGCATTGTCAAATACCTTAGCCGTACCACCTACCCAGCCGGTTCCGTCCTGAGGTAAGTTAGCCTCAGATTCGATGTACCCACCGAGATCACCCGCATCAGTCAACAAATTAATGTTGACCAAAGCACGGATTTGATGCAGGGTTTTGCCATGGTATTGGATTGTTTCACCAGTAAATTCATAGCGTTTAGTTTTAGACATTTTAAACCTCCTATACAAAGTTGTTGAAAAATTAGATTAGAATTTATATTTAAAAATCCTATTACATGTTAATAATATAGATCTGAATTTTATTTAAATGATAAGCATTATGAATATTGATTTTTAATTTTAAAGGAGTATAAAATGAATGCTGATGAAATGATGCCCGATACTAATCTAGATAAACCTAGAGAAGTTGTTAGTCCTCAATTCAGTAATTTTGAAATTCGAGGCGAGACATCTAAACACGATAAACAAGGTATCTTAGACGAGAATATTAAAATACGACAATCATTGGTTCGTTTAATGACAACTGATTTAAGAGCAATTGCTAACGATCCAGATGCAGCTGCTTTAGTATTAAAAGCAATGGAATCTACTGATAAAGTAATCATTGCTCAAGCTCGTATTCAAACGGGTGAAGAAGCCAATACTTCTAATGCTGCATTGGCTGCTGCTATTGTAGCAGAAGCATTATCACGTAATGAACGTACTCGTTCCGAAAGAATGAAAGAAGACAGTATTCCTCATCGCCCAGATTACCAACCATCAGGACGTACTTTTGAATTGCCTAGTGCGAGTAGAGAAATTCGAGATGATGAGTTAGTAACTGGTACCGTGATTATTTCTCAAGACGAGATCATGAATACCTTAAAAGCAAAAATAGAACCAACTGAAGAAAAAGAAGACACAGAATAAAGAAATACTCCTCTACCCAATAAAGGTAGAGGAGTATATTCTTATTACTTAGAAAATGCTTCTGCTTCAGCAATAGCACTATTCAAAGCAGTACACAATACTTCAGCACTATAAACCGTTACAGAGAAGGCTTCTACGATTTCAGCTACTCGAGTAACCGCATTACCAATTTTAGCAATCAATGGTTTAGAATAACCTTCAGATGATTTGCTATGTAGGTCTTGAATATATTGTACAGTGGAATCAATCTCCATTTGCAATTTCTTACGATCGATTGTATTGATCAAATCATTAGAATTTTCAGCTGTTTTAACGACCGCCCAAATATCGATACCTGAATTAAATACATCACCGTATTTAGCTTTAGCATTAAAATCATCTGGCTTACGCATGGCAGACAGTTGTTTCAATTCTTTAGCAATAACGTCAGATTGACGAATGTAGTTCATGTCGGAAAACAATGTAGAGTCGGTCAGACCTTTATCGTTAGAAATAACACGACCGATATCAATACGCAGTTGTACAACTTGACTGATCACATCTTTCAATACTTTAGTAACATTAAACATTTGTTTGGTATAGGTATCGTAATCAACACACATTCCAGGTGGAATAGAAACATCATTATCCATCATGGATGCATAGCCACGACTCATCTTAGTCTTATCTAAACGATTAAGACGACCAGTGTCCAAATGCAATGTTTTCTTATCATCACTGAAAACAGACTGACTAGCCAGACGAAGAGTATTAAAAGCACGATCGAAGAAATCACTAACAACATCCATGATACCTTCGCTAGAAACTTCTAAAGTTTTCAACTGTTCGATATTCTCACGAAGTTGTTCGGTAGAAACGGACAATGGTACATCCCATTTAGATTGAAATGAGAATTTATTTTGAATAGACATAAATTTATATTTCCTTTTATGAATTCTAATAGACTAAATCTTTTATTAACAGATATAGTTTGAACAAATATCAACTTAAACCCAATTTATACCCGAGGTAATATTAAAAATGATTACTGGATTCTACCAAATGCCTGCGAAGCAATCGCCTTACTTGCGTACAAATATCAACGTAGGTTGTCTAATGGATATCCCTACAGGATCACCTGTTAAAGCAGTACATGGACGTTATATCACAAATGGTGGACATAATGGCTCGGTTATCTTTGTTGGTCCTGGTAACTCATATAAATCCGCTCTGGCAGATCACGTTAATGAAGTAGCGGCATTTCGTATTCATCGATACGCATCAGGACAAAAATACGATACCGAGAACAATGCGTACATTCCTGGCTTAGAAGTTCGACTGAAACGAATTGTAGGTTCACTAAGAGAGGCAGACTGGTTTCAAACTGGTCGCTGGATTGTTACAGAGTCATCTATTTATAAAGGTGACGAATGGTTCAAGATGGCTAAAGAATGGATGTATGGTAAAAAGAAACAGGGAGCTTCTATTAAAATTGAAATTCCTGCTCTTGATCGAGATGGTAAACAGATGAAAATCATGTTACCTACATTCGTTACATTAGACTCTTTTTCAAAATTCGAAGTAGAAGCCGTACAAGAACTTCGTGATAAAACAGATCTTGGTGATTCTAAACAAAACATGATTGCCATGAACTCAGGTAAGTTCAAGAAAAACATGATCGATGAATTACCTGACTTGTTGGTGGGTACCAATACTTATCTTACTGGTACAGTTCACTACGGTGAATTGAAACAAATGGATCCATATGCTCCGGTACACAAACCATTACAGCACGTGGATAACGGTCGTAAGATGAAAGGTGTTCCTGAAAACATCACTTTCTTATCGACTTGTATGTGGGGTATTAAAGCAGTAGCTAAACTCGCTAACAAAGCTGATAAGAACATCATGGAATATCCATTGAAGAATGCAGCCAACGACAATAACGTTGACGATTTAAACGTCGTATCGATTCAGCAATGGCGTTGTAAAACAGGCCCATCTGGTTATACCTTAAACATCGTGGTATCTCAAAAATACGGTGTACTAGAAGAGCTAACTAATTTCCATTTCTTACGTACTCACGGTAATTATGGTTTACATGGTGAAATTACTCAAACAGGTAATTTTAAAGATGTGTCTTGCATCCTTTATCCCGAGCAAAAATTAACTCGTACAACTGTTCGTACATTAATGGACGAGGATCGTAAATTAGCTCGTGCCATTCAAATTTGTGCAGACATGCTTCAAATGTCTATATATTGGTCTACACATCTTCGTAGTATTGATAATCGTTTGTTAGAATTAACGCCAGCTACTTTGTTTGAAAAAGTAAAAATGGAAGGTTATGACTGGAACATGATTTTAGATACTCGATACTTCTGGAGTGCCGATGATGAAGATCATGATCAGTTAGAATTATCCACCATCGATATTATGCGTATGGCTTTAGGTACTTATCATCCATTCTGGTTAGAAGCAGATAAGAAAACCATTAAAAAGAAATATGCTAAATCTTCTAAAGCAGAAGAGATGTTGATGGCTGGTGAAGTTGTAACCTCTAAAAAATAGTTTTTCATGGGTAGGAAGTTATTCTAGATCCTAACTTCCTTACTCTTTTTCTAACCTTAATATTAAGGATTATTATTAAAATGACTCAAGAACAAGAATTGGCAAAAGATTTGCCTGTAGAAGAAACTACTGAATCAGTAGAAACAGAAGGTAATAACACTGGTATTTCAGATAAGTCTTTTGAAGCCCTGATTACTGACCCTAACTTTATTCTTCGTGATTTTCGTGGTTTGTGTGAGAAACACAATATTGGTTTTGTTGATCTGATGAACGATATGGGTTTTGATGCAAAAACGCTTCGTGCATTGCTGGTGAACAAACCCATCACCGAGCAAATCTATACACTGTCTCGTGAATTGTCTATCATTATTTACAAAATGGGCATGGACAGTGATCCTACTGTAGATACATTGGATGTACGTACTACATTGGGCAATACTGGTGATTCTGAAGAGTTCTTAGAATTGTTGGATACTTTTGTATTCCCTTACATGGCTGAGTATGTAAATAACGGTAAACTGAATCCTGACTGGATTGTTCCTAAAGATCCGGCAGAAGAAATTCAAGAAGCGGTAGCACATCAAATCAACGTGAACAATGAAATGAATAAAGCAGTAGATGATGCTCAAGTTTATATCGATGAACTGTCTGATCTTGAAGATCGTATTGAACTGACTCAAGGTGAGGAATCAGTAGCTGCTGTTTCTGAAGAACAATTAGAAAAAGTTATTCAGAAAGTTCAAGACGATGGCGATATCGTAGTAGAAGAAGATGATGAAGATCAATCTTCTACTGGCGATGATCATTGCTGTGATCCAGCTTAACAAATAACATATAGTAATTATACTCCTCTACCCGTAAAGGTAGAGGAGTATAATTTATTGTGTTTCAAAATTTATATTGTTTTTACGCAATAAAGTTTCAAGATCCAAAATACGATTACTTAATTCAATCGTCTTTCTTTCTACCAAACCTAATTTATCACTCAATACTTTTTTAGCACGATTAGCTTCATCAAGTTGATCTAGCGTGGCACGATGATCTTTTGTTCGTTGTTTCCTAACTTTCTCTAAACGAACATGAGATGCGTTATCCACAATCATGATTTCTGATAATGCCATGGTTTCAGCTTGTACATTGACACCCAACATAGAGTCAGCCAGTTCTTCAACCTTTTGGATATATGCTTCTACATTAGTGTTTAAAGGTAATGCGCCTAACCTCAGACCAATACCAATAGAACAATAATTAACACCCGTACCAATAGGATAGGATATTAGATAATGTAATGGAAAAGAATATATCTGACCACTATCAGTTCTTAAGAAGATAATTCGACCACCTTCGTCAGAATGTTTCTTATAGTCTTCTTTAGATATATTGTATTTCTGATAGTAAGTCTGGTAAGGATCAATACCCATGGAGAATAGCTGACCATAGTTGGTGATTGCTGTACATTCTAAAGTTGTGTTAACAGGTAAGTAGGACTGATAAGGAGTCTTTAATTCCCACAAACCACGTGAACCAACTGTTGGGTTATTTAGAGCCATTTAATAATTTCCTTACTTTAAGAAGTTGTGTTTAGCAGCAATCAGGTAATGAACATCTTTATATTTCATTACTAAGAATAGTTTGTTATTCCGAGTAGTGCGAGTAAAGATTTTCTCACCATTAATCATTTCACCACCAGCAAGTGTAATTCGTTCTCGAGGTAATGAAGATGTAGGTGTCATGGTTTCGGCAACCGCAAGCATGTCTTGAATTTTCAAAGAGAATGCCTGAGTGTTTGCAGACTGATAACCAAAGTCAGTAGAGGTAGATGGAACATCAATAAAATCAGGGAAAACTTCTTGAAGCTTAAATTTATTTTCCTTGTTTTCTGGAGAACCACAAACCAATGCCGCTACCGCACGGTAATAAAGAGATACTGCCTGAACATTTGCATTAATATGTGTTTCTGGCATATCGGCCATAAATGGCTTACAATATTTCTCTACAGCTGTTGACAGTGTAACGAAAGGAGAGTACAATGATGCTTGTTCACGTACTTTGTTTTCATTAGACAAGTTATCCCATTGTGGAACAATAATGAATTCATTACGTTTAAAGATATCAGGGAATACTTTTTTCCATTCGTCACGAGAGTGTTTGGATTTCTTCAGAATCTCTGATTGAATTTTATCTTTAACCGCATCGATGGTATCACCAGCATCACCCCAGATCAAGATATACCAGTTAGTATCTAATTCTGGTGTAAATTTAACTGGATTATACCATTTAAAAATATCTAGTCGGAAGATAGTAACAGGTGAGTTTGCTTTCTTAGAGTTAGCAATTCTGGTTAATACATCAACAGGACGTTTAGCCAGTTCTTTTTCTACCTCTACTCGAGAAGAGAAGAATACATCGACATTCTCTACAGGAAAGATAACATCAATTTCGTATTCGTCGTATTCTGAACGGAATGATTGGTCAGAGAACCAAATCCAGAATTCATTATCGTCGAGATCTTTGAAACGAACCCATTGTACACAGTAGTAGCTAGAGTCAGTAACGACATCACCTAGTTCAAATTTTTGAGCACGTGCAGAGAAAGTATCCAGAAGATTACGTTTCAGTTCATCCACGTAGATCTCACGAGCGCCTCTTAGAGTATAATCGTAGATATGTTTACTAATATCTAATGCTAAATCTCGGTCAGTAGATTTAATTTCAATATCACGATCATTCTCCATACTACTAAGTACATTTAATACGATATTTTTGTCCGTATTGTGTGAATATAGTTGTACATCTTTTTCGTATGTCCGACTTTCAGTAGACATTTCGCCAAATGTATGGACAACTAGCTTTTCATTCGATGTAAAAAACGAATGAGTGGCAAACGCCTTGAGTGATCTTGCCATTTATAGCACCTTTAAAATTATATAAATATAAAATGGGGTAAACCAAGATGTTTAGAACAATAATTGATTTTTTGTGGGAATGGATTGTTGGCAAAGAAGTAAAACCAGGCCAAGCTATCCGTCATCATAAAACTCGACTATTATTCTTCGTTGTATTGGTGCTTTCTTTGGGTTATAACATTAAGATTACCGATCGCTTCAATTTGTACTATGAAGCTTTCGAGGAATTGAAAACTCGTTATAGCCTTCAAAAAGGGAAAATTAAAACATTAGAAGAGGGAAATCAAAAGTTGATCAATTCTATTAATTCGATCACTCATGGTAAACCTCCTGAATGCACACATGAAACTGATAAGAATAAGGACGAGATCAAACCACCTAAATTAGAATTTGAAAAAGATCCTAAATTCTAATTTATTCAATTTTCTTTTCGCTAGGGGAATCTATGATTAGATTCCCTTAGTTTAAAGAAAGACAATTAGAATGAATTATACTGGATTAGTCATTTACTGCGACGGTGGCACATTTAGAAAAAATCCTGGTTCGTATGGACGAGGACTACACTGGTATACATACAATACCAATCCGATTGAACGCAAATTCCCTATTGGGAATCTCAAACCAACAACAAAAGGATATGCAACGAAAGATATCCATGCGGAAACGTTTCCTCCTAATGTGGAAAGTAAAGAGTCTTTTATTGAAATGGTTAAATCAGATAAAACTTATCTGGTTAATGTCACATCAATTAAAGAACACGCACAAGGATATCCTGATATCCAATCTAACAATGCAGCCGAACTACAAGCAATGGTTAGAGCATTTGAAATCATTATTGAAACAAAAGCAGATATTGCTTTAATCTATAGTGATTCTCAATATGTATTAAAAGCGATTGCTAATTTAGATAAACTAAATAAGTTCGATTACTGTAACCCAAACACAGGCACTCCTCTTTCAAATAACCAAATTCTCAAAGAACTCCATCGTTTACAAACCATGATTAACACTCAAGGTTTAAAATACATGGCAAAATGGATTAAAGGGCATGGCGATGCTAAGAACGACGATCGTACTCAATCATCCATTCCGAATTTATTTGCTGATGAAATGGCATCTATTGCTGCTTCATTGTCAAATAACTTATTCTATTTAAGCGAAGATAATGCTCGTCATGAACGAGAAATTACATTTGAAGATTTGGCTGAAGAAAGAAAACCAAAAAAGATCCATCCTTTCTTAAATAATAAAAGAATGTATCTTGGATTCACTCCTCGCAAAAATAAAGATGTATTCTTTATTGGTAATCCTGGTGAGATTACTCAGGATAAAAAATTAGAAAGGCAAATCGTTATTGATAGCAAAACCAAAGAAGAGGTTGTTATCAAACGAAAGGTAATGATACCAATCGACATTTACACCGGCAAGATGATTGCCGACGCGCAGGTAGGTGTTGTGGTAGTCGAGGGTGGGGACCCTATAATTAACCTAATCGAAGAAGTACAAGAGAAATGGATTGTTCAACATTATGCTCATCCTGAAATGATGTATTGTCTTTACATGAATACAATTTCAGACACAAAGACATATGCAAATTTATTGAAACATAAAGAACGATGGATTTCTCGTAGCTTCGGAACACCCAATCTAGAAACTGTAGATGGGAAAATGCTAACATATATCAATGATCCTGTATATCTTGCACTTCGTAATTTTAGTAATTTCGAATCACTCTATATGCAATTAGTTAACTATCGTAGTAAACACATTGCTATTAGAGAACAAGACATTACAGAACTTCTATATGATACGTTTGAGTGTTCTGTAAGTAAAGACTTCAGAGGAGATCAGAAAGAGAAAGCTATACTCGGAAAAAGTTTAAAGAAAGAATTTGGCACGGATTTTAAATCTTTGGCATTAGAAGCATTATTTGGTGATGAAAATCCAGTAACAAGAAAGATCATCTTGACTACTGGAGTCGACTTACTAAATAGAAACCAATTAAAAAGCATTGAAGGTGAATTCCCATCTGTCAAATTACTATCGTGGCACCATTCCGGTAATCTTTACTCCTTCGCAGTTTTTATAGAAACACACAAGAAAACAGAAAACGGTTTACAAACTAAAGATTATGGAATTTGGAGAGGTGTTTATTCATCCCAGATTCTGATCGGATAATTTTATTTTAATGTTTTTCTATAAAAAGGTTATGGATTATGAAAACTCTGTTTGCTTTTCTAACCTATCTTTTACCAGATAGAATGATAAGGACTCTGTTTTTATCGTCTCTTTACCGTCAGTTATTCAATGTAAATGCCCTAGATAACAATGTATATCATCGCGTTAACAAAATACTTAATGTGTGTGAACGTGATCATGCAGTTGGTCTAGGAATGGAACTTAGTCAATCCTTTTGGAATGGTGAAGAACTTAAACACATTGAGACAGAATTGTCTAAAAACGGACGATATGTTCTGACCGAAAAAGCGAAGAATGAAATGATCGAAGAGATCTTATCAAAGACTCCTCTCTGGTTAAGATACAATCCAACCAGTATGAAAGAAGATATTGGTAAGATGTTGGAAAATCATTCTCATTTGTCAAATGTAGCATAAACGAAAATACTCCTTAGGACGATTAGGTCCTAAGGAGTATTGTTTTTTATGTTCTTTATACTGGGGTAAGTGTATTACCAGAGTTAGTTTCTGGGTGACGGTGATTGATAAAGGAAATACCATTTACAATCATATCGCCTCTAATACGCATGATACCTTCTAATTCGATACCATCACCTGTAGCACCAGGTGAACCAGTAATGCCACCTGTAATGCTATAGTTACCAAGCTGACTATGAACAGGAGTCTCAGTATTCCAACCAGCACTATATTGTCCTCTCTTGCGTGTAGATTTCTCAGAAATATTATTCTCAGCATTCAGTTCAAAATTATCACAATCAATTTTAATATTTCGTTTATTGATTTCAATAAACGCACCTTCTGAAGAAATCATCTTCAAAATACTGTTTCCAGAATCAATGGTAAAAGCATTACCAATATCATCTTTAATACTAATTATACCTTCTTTAACATCAATACCCATGTGGTATGCCCAACGTTCACCATCGGATTTAGTTGTGTTGATTAATACCACTTGTTTACGACGAGTAGAGATAACTTGTGTCCAATCTGTATCAGGACCAGATTTAACATTTTCATCTCTTGTATTAGAATAGCCAAATACTTTTTCTTCTAGTTTCTCGTAGTTACCAGTATTGGTAGTTGTTTCCCAGTAGAAGTAATCAGTATTGGCTTTACGATAAATCTGTACCTCAGCACCCCTACGAACATCAGGTGCTGTTTTTATATTAGGATCTCGACACAACCACTTAGCAGTAATGGTATTTGATGTCTTAATGGTATTAACATTCTCGCGCCCATGTGAATCCAAAGAACGACTTTGATAATCTTCAACCAAATCTACAATTTCACCATCCACCATTGGGAACACGGATGTAGGTAATACTGTAATAATATCAGAATTAGGATCCTTATTTACGGCAACATAACCAAGAGAATAAGGAATCAAGTTATTTAAGTTCTGCATCTTGCAATGTTTCCTCTAATAAATAATATTTAAGAACAATCATATTTTCTGAATAATTAAATAGAAGGGCAATAAAAAATGAAAATCATTTCTCTAGAATTAGAAGGTGCAATTCGATTAGAATTAAGCGGGATTAAGAATTTAAAGATCACACCAGAAACCAGTATCACTGCCATTATTGGCAGTAATGGTAGTGGTAAATCATCATTGTTGCATTACTTATCTCCACTACCAGCAGATAAAGCTGACTTTACAAAAAATGGATACAAGAAGATTATCTTAGAAAAAGAAAATGTTCGTTACGTATTGACTTCTGACTTTAAAGACAATAAACATTCTTTTGTAATTGAAGCGACTGGTGAAGAGTTAAATGTAGGTGGCACACAAACCATGCAAAATCAGTTAGTGCAAGATTACTTTAATTACAATAAAGTTATCCACATGTTACTTACTGGTAAAGACCGATTTACTTTAATGACGCCAGCTAAACGTAAAGAATGGTTTACGATGCTCTGTGATACTGACTACTCTTATGGTTTAAAAGTATTCAGTAAGGCAAAAGATCGTCAACGTGATGCCATGGGCGCAATCAAAAGAATGCGTCAGCAGATCATTACATTAACAAATGATCAAGAAGAAGACCAAACCGATATTCCGAATAATATTTTAGTCTTAGAAAATAAGATTAATGAATTAAGGATGATCGCACCGTATAAAAAAGAATATTCCGATCCTCAATACGAATTTAATTTAAAAGATAAAATCGATCACCAAACAGAAACAATTAACAAGAGTAATAATGATTTAATTAAATCTAAACAATTGGTTTCTAAACGTTGGATCACTGAAGATACTTTAGAAGATCTAAATAAACGTAAAGAAGAAATTGGTGAAAGATTAGTTCGTTTAAAACAACAATATTCTTCTCGTGTGGATGAATATACTGAAACAGAGAATCGATTATCCAACATGAAGCTTTCTACTCAAGAAGAGTTTAAAGCAATCATGGATAAACGAGAGGAATTAAAACAAGAAATTAAACTCATTGTAAAAAATGATGAGTCTATTCTTGAAATTGAAAATGCTTTGTTTAAATACAAAACCTATATCGATAATCAAAACAGTATCGATACGACTTTAATGTCTTTATTCAATATTCAATCTCCAGAGTTATCTAGACAGTTAATTGAAGATGTTGATGGGTTAATTACTGAAAAGAAAAAGTTATTTAACGAGTCCGCATTTCGACTAACTAAGATTAACGAAAGGATGAATATCTTTAAAGAAAAAGAGAATGAAGCAAAAGTACAATGTCCGAATTGCCAGCATGAATTTCATCCTGGTTTTGAATTAGAAAAATTCAATAGGTTAAAAGAGATTTTGGAAAATGAAACAGAAACCAATAGTAAACTGAATCATGAAATCTCTGAATTAACCGATAAGCTAGACACGCTTAATAAAGACATGGATATTGTTAAGCAGTTTTCTCGCCTCTGCAGCGCGTATCCTGAGATTTTAGGAGAAATTGGTGCTGAGGTATTAAAACAAAGATACTACCTCACACAGCCTAACTACGCTCAAGTAAAGCTACAAAACTTCATGAACAAAGTTTCAGCTAAAGTAAGAGTAGATAGATTACAGGAACAAGTAAATGAATTAGATAAACAATTAAGTAATATTTCTTCGGTAGATGAAAAATATTACAATGAGACTAAAGAGCATTTAAAACATCTTGAGAAGCTTTCAAATGAACTTTACGAGAAAGTACAAGAAGAGAGTGATTCTTATCAGTCAGTATTGAAAGCGATAAATGACATTACTAAATTCCAAGAACACAGAGATAAGCTTGATAATGTTATAAAACAATACGAAGCCTATGAATTAGAAATGGTGGAGTATTTATTGTATAAATCAGCAAACAGTGCGATCACGACTTATCGTGAAGATGTTTATAGACTCTCTAAGAAACAATCTGAAATCGAATCAAAAAGACAAACCATTCAACTATTAGAAAAACAAGTCAATGATCTTTCTAATGAATTGAAAGTTTGGGATGTAGTATTGGATGCATTAAATCCAACCGATGGTTTAATTGCAGAAGGACTATTAGGCTATATTCGTATCTTCTTAGCAAGAATGAATGGTTTGATTGCTTCTATCTGGACATATCCTCTGGTTATCCACCCATCTAAAATGTCAGAAGATTCAGAGACTGAACTCTCTTATCGTTTTCCAATGACGGTAGGATTGTCAGATAAACCTAAGAACGATATTGTTCAAGGATCTGATGGTATTTGTGAAGTCATTGATTTGGCATTTAGAATGGTGGCTATGAAAGCATTAGGATTAAAAGGTTATCCTTTATACCTAGATGAATTTGGTCGTACATTTGACAATAAACACAGAGAGAATGCATTACGATTAGTAGAGCGTTTATCTGAAGAATTTATTGAAGATCAGATTTTTATGGTATCGCATTCTTTCATGGAATATTCGGTTTTAAATGATGTGGCCTTTTGTGTTCTGTCGGAAGACAATATTGTACTCCCACCTAAGAACATTAATAAAGGTGTAATAATTACTCGTAATTAAAAGGAAATAAAAATGGAATATAAAGAAACAGAGTTAGATTTAGATAATCGATTTACTATTGTTAGTAATCATGCTAATAATATCCGTAAAACAATTTTGTTAATGCTTTCTATTGATGATGATAAAAAAATTCTTGAATATGCTAAAGTTGTTAATCAAAATCTGAATGAAATTGAAAAAGAGTACTATAAAGTATTTCGTGAACTAGCTACTGAACAAGTCATCAGTAAGTCTTTGGTTGATGTCATTGAAAGTTTCCATCCCGCTTCTAGTGAAGATGTTTCTGAAGAACCTGTTCAAGAACGAGGTGAAACAGAAGTCGTAGAGAATGTAGATGAACTTCCTTTTGTTGAAGAATCTCAAGACGAATCTAAAGTTAAAGAAGTTCAAGATGAAAAAGTTACTAACATCTTAGATAAGATCGTTAAGGTAGAACCAATTGTTACATGGCAAGAAAAAGCAAGAGAGTTTCTAAAGGATGAACCAGTTAAACGTATTGCTGGTCGAGATGTATATGTCATTCCACCTGATCTTGCTCCGATCAATATTAGTGATGTGCCAGGCACCGTACAATACATCGAAGCGGTCGATAAGTATAATTTAAATTACTTATTGATTAAACGTAGTTTAGAAGTACACACTACCAAATACGGTACTTTTGTAGAAGAGACTATTGTTATCGATGTGGAAGATGAAGAAGTCGTAATGGATTTTGTTGAAGGTCGTGACAAATGTTATCGTTATCTTGATTCCGATAACAACTTAACACAATATTCCAAATTCATCATCGATTCAAATAAGTTTCCTTACGAAATTAAAGTAGATAAGAAAGTAAAAGAACCGAGCTTTAAAGAAGAAGCCAAACAAAAGCTCGTTAAAGATACAATTTATAATACTGGAGGTCTACGTTATTACCTAGTAAGTGGTATCCCTAGTGAAGAATATGGAGTTAATTCAGTTTCTTACATCGAGGGATTTGATGCTGATACTCTGGAATATTTGCTTATCGAAGAGAAAAGTGATGTTGATGGTAGTGCTTGCTCTGAAGTACTAATTCGTACAGAAGATGAAGAAGAACTTCGTCGTCATGTAGAAGGAAAACCTTTTACATTTAAATATCTGACTCCGGATGGTGAATTTACAGAGTATGCCAAAAAGCATATCGTTAGGCATTTAGTTAAAAATAGCGTCGAACAACAAAGTAATTAATACATAGGTCTACACAGTCCTATGACTGTGTAGACTATATGTTATTTTAATTATTTTAAAGAGGAATGAAAACATGACTCCTAAAAGAAAAGCCACAATAGAAAAATGTATAAATCTTGTTCAGAGTATGCTTCCAAAATCAGATAATGGTGAAATTACCCGTAAGTGGTTAGAATCTCTTTCTGATAAAGAATTTGACGAACTCATGATCAAGTTTGCTAACGGACAAGAATTCCTGCAGCTGATCACTCCAGTAGGTGAAGATAATTATCGACTCGATTCAGACACCTTACAAAAAGTAGCAGATGAAAACAATGTTAACTTATATCATCGTGTTTGGATTAAAGACGATGAAGGTGGTTACGAATTATCGAATAAAAAATCAATGGTTATTCATTTACCTATTCGTGTACAACAACAGCTGATTGCTAAAAAAGTCTCTATTCCTAAAGACAACGACCATATCGATGTGTTTACAGGACAAGTAACTTCTAAAGATTCTAAAGCTGCTCGTTTGTCTTATCCTGAAGTAAACTCATTATTGGCAATGGGTCTGACAAAAACAGTAGAAGAGATGATGCACTTTAGGGGTGGTTCTGAAAATGGTGTTCGTTTGATTGAACAATCTATTATGCAAATGGGTAGAGCTTCTGCGAATGCATTAAAACCATACAGTGGTAATGTTGGTTCGACTAAAATGCTTCACTCTTATCTAACTGCAATGATGCTAAAAACAACACTCCTAACTAAATAAAAAGGAATGATTAAATGTATCAAGACAATGATCAGGATCAATTAGATTTTACTTCGTCTAACACTGACAAAGAAATTCAAGAAAAACATATTGCCAATGTATTACTTGTAGACTCTCTTAAGACCGAAGCAGAATTCTTAAAGAAAATAGAAAACTTATCATCAAATAACCGTATACTAGAATACAAGATCTATCATTCATTGGCTAAAATCTTGTTGGCCTATGATGAAAAAACATACAGTGAGTTTAGAGTGATGATGAGCAATATTCCTATACGATATCGATTTACAGATATTGTTAAATTGGATACTGTTCAATCACTGGTATTACGATTAAATGACAGCTACAGTGGTTTTGTAAAAGTATTGACAGATCTTCTTATTTTACTCAGAGTCGAAGCTGGTGATGAACTTGATGAAGTTCTTTATAGTATTGATCGAACACTGAAAACAGAAGACATAAACCAAGAAACAGAATACGATACTTATCTAAAACTACTGAATGAGTATCCGTTCTTGAAAATGATTTTGGCTATTTTATTTACGACAGATTTAAGTCTGTTGGATAAAGTAGAATCTTTAATGATATCAAAGGCCCCAGCAAGCAATGAAAGCAAACGCTCAACCTAAGAAACATGGTGTATTAATCGATCTTGATTGTTTGTTCGATACTCGATTTGCTACATTAATGGAAATGGATGCAGAGAAAGCAGACAGTCTTCTCTTAGAAGGATATTACTTCAGAGAAAGAGATGAGTTTCCAGGAATGAATCTTAATGAATTTAGAGAACGTTACCGCAAGAGAAATGTACAGACTCTGAAGAACTCGCTACCTACTGCATTACTGTTTCGATTAGGCAGTATTGTTGCTGACTTTATTATTGAATTTAGTAAAGATGGTCGTTTAGTAAATCCAGAATTGATCTTGAATATCTATCCTTATAAATTATCAGGCGAAGAAATCAATACCATGGTTCTATGTTTGAAAGTAAGGACAAACAACATTATTCCAGTTAGGGTAATCAGTCAAGATCCTTTAAATATCTCCCCTGGATGGATTAGAGATAACGTTACATTCTTTTACTTGTACAATTGGTCAGAGTGGTTAACAAAATATACCATGGAGTTAGCCAGCAATAGATTAGATGATGTTTGTGTTGTTGCGCCATCTATCATGCCTTTAAGTATTGACGAAGGTAAGAAACAATTAAAAGAATTAGAAAAAGATATTCGTACTCATTTCAGCAAACAAGCAGAAGTTACTGAAGAGCTATCTGATATGGATTTCTTTAAAGCGACTTCTTCATTGATTAAATTCTTTATAGGGTTAGAATTCTTAGAGACAAGGGATTATTGTGTAGCAATCCCTGATGAAGTCGATCTACCTAAAAAAGAATTTGATTACGACAAATCTACAAGAATTGTTGTTTAAACATATAGTTTACTCCTCTACTCCTTTCGGGGTAGAGGAGTATTCTAATATGTTTTATAAGAAAGTTAGTAGATTAAAGAAATAAGCATAAGGAATACGTAAACGATTAGTAGGGATACTAGCATCGTTTAAATAAGTATTCTTATTTTCTATTCTAAAGGTATTATAGAATCTAGGACGATACTGACAATCTGCCGTTTCCAGAACATACTTATCCACATCTTTAATCGCAACATATTCTTCAAACTTACCTAATCGAGTCATCATCGGGAGTATTGGTTTATGATCTGTTAGGTAGTTATTCGGAATATTTCGTTGTTGTGGATAAGTAATCTCTTTAAATACTTCTGGATTATTTAAAAGCACGATAAATGACGTACTGTGATTTAAATAAGAACGAATAAAATCATCAGAATAGATGTCTTTCAAAATGAGATTTCTATCGCCATATGTTTTGTGGAAGAAAGCATCTGAAATATCTAAATCGTCTGCAGAAACATGCACACGTTCCAATAAAGGAATATTCTTAAATTTAACTTTAATAGCGGAACTAGAAATCAAAGTAAAGACATCAAAGTCCAATACATGCATGAAACCGCCTAAAACCAAAATAACGGTTTTATCAGATACATCTTCACCAATGTCAATGACACATTCAGAATACAATCCTATTTTGTCATTTAGTTTAGAAATCATGCTATCGTTAATATCGATTTGTTTGACTTCACCTAGATTTTCAAAACTAATCGCACCAATACAATGACGTTTTCTTTTCTTAATAGTTTTGTAACCATCAGTTACCCATAGACCTTTACTGTTGGCATCAGTCTGATGTAAATAACCATTAACAGTAAACAATACGTTCTTTTGTAAATCTATCGGATTAACACCTTCTTTAGTAATGAATAAGTCATCGTAGTTTGCTTTACGACTTAAATCATCATCTGGAAGTTTTCCTTTTAAAACAGGAATGACTTTAAATTTATTACTTAAGACTTCTCGGTATAATAAACCTTTTTTACCTAGTTTTACTTTTACATTGGTGTAGTCTAATTTCTTCTCACCAATACTGATTAACCATCCTTCAATGGTCTTAGTTCTATCCGTGTTGGCGAAGTAATTGTCTAAAACCACTACACCTTTTTTCTTAGTGTATTTATTTGTCAGTTCTAATCGAATAGAACTGTATTTTTTATAAAGCGTTTCGATATTGTCGTTCAAAGGGATCTTTTCCCATAATGCGAGTTCCCCAATGACTTTACCAATAGCTTGGTTAATTGTGTAATTCATTAAATGCCTCATTCGGTTAAGAGAGAATCGCAATAATATGACGATCGCTCTGGATATAAATTTTAAAAAGTTTATATAATATTTAGCTAAATATTATTTTCATATTTTCAAGGAGATTAAAAGATGGCGGCACAAAGTACTCCGCGCTATGCTTTCGATCAAACTGCCCGTTTGGCGGCTAATCTCATTACTAATGAGAGACACACCCTTACTCCAAAGAATGGATACGATTTCCATTACATTATTCCTGATTACGCACCATTTTACGTTAGAGACTTAAAAGTTTATAAGTTAACGCAACAAGGTGCTAAGCAGTTTTTAAACGAAGGTGTTGACTATAAATTAGGTTACGAGTTTTTACAAGCAGTAAACTCTACAGGTATTCCTGTTTATGGTGCGATTTCATTTATCAATCGTAACTTAGCAGGTGATGTTTATTTAGAATACCGTACCGTAGGTGGTGATTGGTTAATCAGTCCAAATAAGATTGCTGAGATCATTGCTGACTTACAATACAACCCTGTATACACTACATGGGAACAAGTAGCAAACATACCTTATCAATTCCCACCATCAAGCCACTCACATGATGTTGCTGACATGACGTCATGGGGTGATTTTTTAACGGTACTGCGTGAATTAGGTGAACATGTAGGTGCAAGTGATAATACTCGTTTACAGAAGATGATTGCTGATGTCGTTGAACGTACGATGCGTAGTTCTGGTAAAGCAGTAATTGGTCTGGATAAACTTCGTAACTTAGATATTCTGCCTTTGAATAATGGTAATAACAATACCGATAACTATTATGTTACGCCACGTGGTGTTCGTGATATTATCAATACCATCGCAATGCCAGTGATCAATGACCACATTAATGCTCGTGGTAACGTACATGGTTTAACTGCGGCTGATATCGGTGCCATTACTTCAGATGAAATAAATAAACGACTAAATACAAAATTAGGTAAAAGCGAACAAGCTGCAGACTCTTTATTGTTCGATGGTCGCAATAGCCAACAAGTAAAATCTTTTGTCTTGGATGGTACTTCTGCTAATACCGCTAAGTTTAACGGTTTGACTTATACCGAAATGGTAGAAGACGTAAAGAACCGATTGAATGCCATTCTGCAAGCAGCTACAGGTGATCAAGCAGCTAACTTACCTGCTAAAGTATTACAACTGACTGCGGGCAATGCCAATAAGTTTGGTGGTCTGACTCCTGAGCAGTTTACAACTAAACTCTTAGCAACCAGCACAATTGATGCGGCAACATTAAATGGCTTAGATAAAGACGCTATTATTAATGCGGCTAAAACAAATGTTAATGCTACTTTGTTAAATGGTAAGACATCTCAGCAGATCATTAATGAATCTAAGCAAAATGTCAACGCTACGCAATTAGGTGGTAAGACTTTACAACAAGTAGTCGCAGATGCTAGAACAAATGTTAATGCTACTCAATTAAGTGGTTTAACAAAAGACCAAATTGTTTCGGAAGCAAAAGTTAACGTTAATGCAATTCAGTTGGGTGGTAAAACTTCTCAACAAATCATTGAAGAAGCTAGACGTAGTGCTAATGCGACCAGTATTGGTGGTAAGTCAGTAGATACATTTAAACAAGAGTTAACCCAGTCGATTAAAGCAGCAACCACTACTATCGGTGGTTATACTGTAAGACAAATTATTGATGAAGCTCGTTTAGATGTCAATGCTAAAACACTGGATGGTTTAAATAAAGAATCACTGCGTAACTATGTTTTATCGGCTTCAAACATTAGTGCTGCGACACTTGGTGGTAAAACTGCAGATCAGATCATTTCAGATGCTAAACAGAACGTGAATGCAACTCAACTTGGTGGTCGTTCATTGCAACAAGTAATTTCGGATGCCAAGACCAATGTCAATGCGACTCAGCTTAACGGTAAATCAGCACAACAGATTATCGACGAAGCGAAGAAAAATGTAACGGCTGTAAACTCTGCTAAGTTAGAGGGTAAGAGTTACTCAACGATTCGCAGCGAAATATCTTCAGACATCATCGAGAGCCAAGACAATTCAAAAGTACACATGGGTAGTGGTATTAACCAACATCCTGTAACAACTACTGGTAGCACTAAACAAAACGTTGTGAAGATTGGTAAGTCTAAATCTAGCCATGCACTTCCAGCGGTAACAATTGACCAAACCGATATGGGTAATATGTTCTTGTATCGTAAAGGTCTAACCAATGAGTCTATCAATAGTTTGAAGAATACTGCTGATGTAGGTATATACTCTCAATCGTCAGATACTAATGCGACTACTGCTTTAGGTTATCCGGTTGCTAAGAATGGTACTTTGATGGTTATGCCTTCTTACTACACTGTTCAACAATGGTATTTTACTCGAGAGGGTAGTGCTATTTATGCTCGTCAAGTTAATACCAACGATACTTGGTCAAGCTGGGTTCGTATTGACTTAGACCCTAGTAAGATGTCTAACAGTATTTCTGGTGCTGATGCAAATAAATTGGCTACTGAGAAAGCAGTAGGTGATTTACACCGAGAGATTATTAGATTGATTGGTCAAGCTAAAACACAAGCTGTTGCCGAAGTGAAAGAATATCTGTTTGATAGTCGTACCAACAAGTTCAAAGAAGAGTACGTACCTGCTCCGAAATGGCAGTAATATAATATTGAATGGCTATAGAGTAGTGGCCACTACTCTATAGCTTTTATCTATTTATTTAATTAAACGTTTAATTAAGGAAGTCAATATGGCAAACCAAACCCCAAACCTTAAGGTTCGGTATGAATTTGACAAATCAGGTAGAAACCCTAATAACTTAGTAAGTAATGAACAACACACAACAACTCAACGTATTCGTAAGATTATTGTTCCTCATTACGGTCATTTCTACAATGATTCAGTTATTCTTACTGATTTGACATCTGGTCAAGAAGTACCTCGTACTGATTACTTCTTTGAAGATCCATCTGAAGTAATTGCTTTGAAAACAGGCTTAGCAGCCTCCATGATCATCGTGGTAACAAACAGCCAGTTAGGTAATCGTTTTGCAGTTACATACCAAGCTGTAGGTGGTGAGTATACCGGTGCGAATGTAAATCTTTTAAAACAAAAACTAGATGCCTTGTCTCACGATAACCGTCCTGTAGAATGGGAAAACATTCGTAATAAACCAACCACATTTAACCCAGCAGATCACCGACACCCAATCTACCAAACATTCGGTTACGAATCTTTGATTTACATTATCGAACGATATATTCGTGCGGTACTGGTAGGTGATGAAGCTTCTCATGATGTTATCTGGGATGAATTGAAAAAGATTCGATCATTGATTAATTCATCTGTTACTCCAGTCATGAACGACTTTAGTAATTATAAGATTAGTCAAGCTGAGTTAGCAAATCAATTACGTCAGTTGATTAACGCTCTTGGTACCAAGATTGATGGTAAAGCAAAAGAGTTTAATGATAAGTTAGCTCAACACATAGCGGCTCAAAATCCTCATCGTATTACGCCAGCAATTATTGGTGCCCCAACCACTCAAGAATTAGGTACGGCAATTAACTCATTGCGTACTGATTTACGTGCGTTGATTGATGATCGTTATACCAAAGCACAAACGGATCTTAAGATTAATACGGTCCAAACCGCAGTTACTAATTTACAAGGTAGTAAGTTAGATAAAACAGCTCGTGCTGCTGACACTACTTTATTCATGGGTAAACCTTACCAAACAGTACTTAATGAATCTTCTGATAAAACCATCGAAGATGCTAAAGATGATTTTGTACACATGGGTACAGGTGCTGGACAAATCCGTCCGGCTGGTGCTGGTCGAGACATGACGAATGTGGTGAAGATTGGTAAAGATCGTAGCAATAAATTGGTTAAAGTATCTCTTGATGCTGACGACATGGGTACGATGTTTAACTATCGTGGCAATACCCTTGCAGACCTTAACCAAATGAATACAATCGATCACATTGGTACTTATAAGATTTCTTATAATGGCGCTACAAGAAACATGCCTATTAATAAATCTGGTACTCTGATCATTGTTCCGGCTACTAATGGCGTAACCCAAATCTTTTATCCTGAACAAGCAGCGAATGCACGAGACACTGATAGCGTGTATAAACGCACCAGTACCAGTGCTACCGCATTTACTGAATGGGTAAAAGCACCTGATTATCGTGACTATATCTCTCAAGAGAAATCCGGCAATAATGCAAATAAACTCGCTTCTGAAAAAGCATTAGGTGATGTGAATCGTGAAATTACTGGTGTTATCAATAACGATATTAAAACGACGTTAAAAGATAACTTGGTTAAATTTACAGAAGGTCAATCTACGATTGATCGTCAAGCGATTCTGAAATCCTTATTCGGTAAAACATTTAACTTAGGTATTAGTAATGCTCGTGTTAAAGACCGTGCGTTTGCAGATGTTAATGTGGATGCTGATAAGATTACGGCTCGCGTTACTGAATTATTCGGTCGTGAAAAACCAAAATTGGTTAAAGATATTATTCCTATTTCGACGGCGGCTAATAACCAACTTCGTTGGAATGGTGATGGTCTGTATTATGGTAACGTTCCTGATGATATTTTTGCTAACATTTATGTCGATCCTGATGAGGGTTTTGACGAACCTATCACGATTGAGAATAAACGAGGTACTAAGGATAAGCCATTAGCATCTATTGGTTATGCTTTGTCAGAAGGACCTTCTCATGTTAGACGTAATATCTTCTTAAAAGAAGGTAAGACACACGTGATCGGTAAACGTTTGGTATCTGTTACTGGTACAACAGGTGTTTACGAGACTAACCCAGCTAACCGTAAAGATGGTACAAATGTTTACTTCAGAGGTGGTCAAATTGAATTTTATCCATATGGCCCTAGAACAGATGTAATTCACAACAAAGCAAGAGAAGTTCGTACTACGTTTAACAACTACCCAGGTGGTTCGGAAGATCGTCAACAAGAGTTGTTAGATCTTGGTTGTAAGATTGAATTTAGGGGCGCGTTTATCGGTAATAATATTACCCGAGGTAATAAAGCATATCCTACGTTTACTCGCTATTGCTTATCGATAGATAACAATACAATCTTGTCATTTATTGGCATGACGATTGTATACACTACTGATAAAGTAGCAGATGATAAAGTAAAAGCAGACGAATTTATTTATTCTTCTGCAAATATCTTTAACTGGTGGAATACCTTTACCATTAACTTCTTAGGTTGTGCATTCAGTACAGGTGATAGAGCAGCTTACGATAATAAAGGTAATGAGATGACCATTAATTTATTCTCTCCATCTGTATCCGCTCAGACATTCTCTTTTGATAACTGCTGGATGTCTAAAAGGTTCTATACTGGTAAGAATAACGTTATTGATTTTAGTACGTCTAATAACTCGGCAATTAAATTTAATCGTGTAGATAGAGACATTATTGGTATGCCTACATTTGTACCAGGTAAAACTTACTTTACTGGTTTAAAAATTAAATCTGGTATTTTCTATAATGTAAAAACCAATATTGATCCTACTCAGTCCGAAGAGTTAAACGCTTCGAAGCCTGGTGCTCCATCGGGTACTAAACCTGCAGAAATTGAGGTTAAAGATGGTAAAGTTTATGCTGTTTACCATGATGGTAATAACATAGTACGCGTACAAATCCATCCGGCACTTTGGGCAGGTTAATCAAATATTATTTATACTACACTAGAGGTTTCCCTCTAGTGTAGTATAAATATATTATCGAGTTATTGCTTCTGACTTATAAAGAATATTGACTATCTTGAATCTTAAGTTTAGACTATTTATATATTCTCTTACTATTCTGTCGGCTTCAGCACCTCTTTTATTCTGCCAAGGCCAATCAGTAAGAAAATTATAAATAAATAGAATTTCATCACCATTCTGAACATCGATTTCAGATATATTACCACGACAAACAGGATCTACATTATAATCGTAAGTATGTTTTCGATATTTAGAATAACCAGCAGTAGATTTACCATGTCTCTGAATAGTTGAGTTATTACTAACCCCAATAAGATTACCGTTTCTCCATACTTCAATACCTTCTAAAACATCACCTAACTTAACAGAATCTTGTAATAATGTATAGATAGTATGGAATTTCCTAACTTGATTTTTAACTACGTATTTGTATTTGATAAACAGATATCTTTGAGATAAATCATACTCAGGATCTACAGGAACAATTTCTGTATTGACTTTTTCTAGGTTATCAAAAGGAAGATTAGCGGTTGGGTCAATACTGTATTCGTCATCGAATACTAAATCAACCAATTCAAATTTTAAACCAGTCGCGTCACCGGAGTCACCAGAAACCTTAATACCTAAACGTAAAATCAAATCATCGGTAGCATTACCACTTAATTTAACAGGGTTAGGGAATACGAATTCATTATTGCCACCACCTACACCTCGATTTGGAATAGTGGCAATAATTGCTTCTGTTTTAGCATTAAAAAGATTAGCAATAATACGCACTGGGAAATGGTGATGCCATTGACTCATTCTAAGAGTGAAACCTTTTAAGTTACGTGTAACGCCGGAGATCTTAAAATAGACACCGGCATCGGCTTCACCAAACATTACATCAAACGTAGCCGAACGATCGCCAGATTGTCCAATACCTACACGACCAAAATAGTTTTCTGATCTTAACCATGTAATAGCAGAAGCTACATCAGGATCTGGTAATTTATAGGTGTAGGTTGATACATTTGCTAAAGAATTAGTAACTATCTGGTTAAACCACTTATAACAAATACCATTAAATCTTCTGGAATTAATGATTTCGTTACGTACTTCGGCATAGTTAACCGCATAACTAGAAGGCGTTCCGAAATCAGGAGAGATAGCTAATCGTATTTCTTTATGGAAATCTTTATTACCTTTTTTAACAATAATTGATAATGTAGATAAACGACTCAAAGATTTCATTACGTTACTGAAAGTATTCGCTAAGTCATCGTAAGTAATTTCACCTTCTTGGTCTCTAAAGTCAGAAAGTTTAACATAGTCATGCATACACATGAACCCGTAATCATTATTAACATGAGCATTACCTAATATAGACATGAGATTACGATGAATATTTGTATCATGGTGTCCTGGTATGTTTCCTGAGTTTACGAAAAAATAATCACGACTGTATTTCGGTATTAAATTAATACGATCCAGTACTTGCTTATTAAAAATATCCAGTACTGATTGCTTAGTAACTAATTGATTTGTCTTATCAATAATTTCTTCATTAGGGACTGCTACTTCAGTAGCTCCTGGTGTCATTACTAAATCTGTACCTTCATTTTTTCTTAGAAGGTCAAGAGTTTCTTTGGAATATTTCTTAGGGAGATTAATCGCCATTTTTCATTCCTTGTTAAATATTAAAATATATTATCTACTAATTGGTTCTTCTTTACAGAGAACTGAATCAATCCATAGTTGTAGTCTTTCGCGTTCGAATACTTGTAGGTCACTAACACCATTCCCGTAATTGTGAATACCACCAGTACCCCATGTAGTATGGTTCCAAAGATAACCGTAGATAAATCTAAGTTCATCACCATTTTTAAAATCTAGATTAGAAACATCATGTCGCATGGTAATTAATGTATTATGTCGATTACCGTTAAATCTAGAAGCATTACTTAATCGATTCCTATAAACTAAGTCTTCAGTATACGTTGGATTTCGACTAATACCAATACGTACACCATCTCTCCATTGTTCTATTCTTTCGACAAAATGATGATTATTATCATGAGAACGAGAGAATGTAGATCTGATCATCGAAGGTTTAGCATAACAATCTTTTAACGTATATCTATACATTATTTTAAGAAAATTACCAGAGGTATCGAATACCGGACCTATCAATTCTTGATTTATCCTACTTGCATTGGCATATATGGGGACATTACTTATTCTTATATTATCGTCAAATATCAATTCTTCGACAGTGGTGACCATACCCATAGCGTCGCCCCTATCACCAGTAACTTTAGTATTTAACATAAGAATCAAATTATCATAGCTGTTATTTGATAAAGATATAGGGTTATTAAAATAGAATGTTCTATTCCCAGTACCTGGTGTCAAAGGGATATGTCCTAAAATAACACCGTTATTTTTATTATATACTATTAATCCATAGCGACCATCATTACTTAATCTAGCACTGGTGGATATGTTTATTCGCACTCCTTTTAAATTACGAGTAACTTTTGGTATTTCAAAATAGGCAGTCGTGTCACCTTCACCAAAAATAGCCCCATAACTTACTGAATTCTTACCAAATCGACCATCGCCGTCCAGATTGACAGATTCGAAGTAAGCTTGTTTTCTTAAGAATTTTACACCTCCTTCAGCAGGTGGTGGAGGATCTGGTAATCTATATTCGTAATAAATAACATTGGTGTTATTAGCCCGTTCAATGATTTTATTTGTCCAGCTCTTACATATAGAATTAAAACTACCAGAACTGACAATAGAATTTCTAATTGTGTTATAATCAATCAGATTTTCATCTCTAGTATTTAATATGGCATAATAAGTATTATCGCTATAGGGAGTATTTCCTTTTTTCACAACAATTCTTACTCTTCCTAATCGACTAAGATCAGAAATAGCCCCACTAAAAGTATTAGCAGCATCGTCGTAAGTAATCGCACCTTCTTGGTCTCTAAAATCATTTAGTGTTAAATATTTTTTAACGGCCATGACACCATATTCATTATCAGTATCACTATAACCTAGATGGTCCACTAGGAATGGGTGGGCATTAGGATCAGTACCGTTACCGTAATTACCTACATCAACTTTCCAGAGTTGTTTACTATATTTTGCAAGATAGTTTATTCTTTCGATTACCTGAGTATTAAAAACATCTAATACAGATTGCTTAGTAACAGGTTGATTTGATTTATCAGTGTTTTCAGTCAGACCAACTTCCCTTGATTCTGGACTAAATCTGAAATTATTATCGTAAACCATTCGAATTAAATTCGAAGATTCCCTAGAGTATTTTAATGGAGACTCAATAGGCATAATAAATTATTCCTTAAATACAATTAAATAAAAGACGTATATCATAGGGAAAATGTAGTAAAATCTATGAACCAAACAAACACATATCGAGAAGAAAACATAATTAACTATTAAGCAATAGTCCTACTCAATAATCCTTTGGTTCGGTATATTGCATTTATTAAAGACATACTTGAAAGGAATTTTAAGTGATTGTTGTTAACAACTATCTGACACAAGGTGTTAGTTTCTCAGACGCAATGGACTTAGCTTTAAAAGAAGCTCATGAAAAAGTCGATTACGTACTGATTAAAGAAGGCGAGTATAAAATTGATCGCCCTATTAAAATTACCAATGAAAAGTTCTCAGATTGTTTAGGTATTGTTGGTGAGAATCGACAAAAAGTAAAAATCTGGACAGACCGCCCGCAATCTATTGACTGGAATCCAAATACGAACTTAACAGATGCTCGTAATGACGCAATGATCTTGCTTGAACGAGTAAATAAAAAAGTAATCTCTGCTATTACAATAGAATACAAAGGTGAGTTTTATCGTAAGGCACAAACTTATTTTGGTTGTGTAAACGGTATTTACTTAGAGCACACTAACTATTGTAAAGTTTCTAATGTAGAAATCAGTGGTTGTAACCGTGCTGGTATTTTCTTAAATACTACAGATGTTGGTATTGTCAATGCAGAAAAAGTAGGCACCATGGCATACAAACATCACCGAGAAGGTTTACATCCTAAAGAAATGGGTCTTCCTAAAGGTAATGTGGTAACAAACTGCGTACTTCACCATAATCGTGTAGCGGGATGTCTAGCTGCGTGGCAAGAAGACTTTGTTGCAAAAGGCAACCATGCTTATCGTAATGGTCATGAAAAAGATGGTGGTACTGGATATGGTATTACCATGTCTAGCGGTACAGTAAATACAAATTATCTGATCGAGAAAAACCGAGTAGAATATAACTATCGTAAAGGTCTTGACGTGCATGATGGTTGGGATGGTGTGATTACTGATAACCAAGTATTCAATAACCGATTCCATGGTATCGCTGTAGAACACCGTGGTTTCCCAGGTAAAAATTGTATCATTACCAATAACGATATTACTTTCGACTCTAACTTCCGTTTGGATCGAGATGATGATGTCCCTGATGGTCGTGCGCTTAATTTTAAACAAGACTATTATCGTCAATGCGGTATTCGTGTTGAATTAAAACCTCAACAAGAACAACCTTGGGGTAATGAAGTACCTGATCCTAATTACGTTATTAAAGGTAACCGAGTATATGGTATTAATCACGATGAACGTGGTGAACACCGAGTAATTGAAATCTACAATAAGAATACTGCTGACTATGTGGTTCCTAATTGGGACATTAGTGACAATGATATTTCTTGTGGTAAAGTAGATTACATTGTATTCATGGATGCTCCAGGTAATGTTAGCAATGGTTTGGGTAATGTTTCTATTACCCATAATCGTTTTAGTGCCGACTATGTGATTGTTGCACCTATTACAATTCAAGAAGCCACTAAAGCTAAGTTTGGTGCAGGTCGTACAATTAAAGTAGAAGATAACTTTATTGAAGTAATCAGTGTTAACTCTGGTGCTAAAGGTATCCACTTTAATGGTACGGTTGAAACATACTCGATCAATAAAAATGTATTTGATTTAGTAGGTAACTTGAACCGTCCTATCTTCCGCTTCCAATGTAATTTAGATGGTAAAGTAGATGATGTTAAATGGAGCTGTACAAATAATATCTTTGCAATGGCTCTTGCTAACATCCATGTATTTAAAGGTAATAAATGGTGGGATATTCAAAAGTCCAAAGTAAACATGGAAAACAATGTTCACCACTTGAAATTCAAGATTCCTTTGGATAATAAAGTTTTAACTGAATAATAGATAAATACTCTCTACTCCCTAGTAAGGAGTAGAGAGTATTATTTAAATTATTTGTTAGCAGTCGGGATAGAGACATCTTTAACAGATTCTCTTACTTCATCAATATCCAAAATATGGGTAGAGTATAAGAAGATCTTGTGTTCTTTATTACCAGATGGTTTGTCCACTACATCGTAAACACCTACGGTATCGGTTTCTTTAAATTCAGAGAATACCATACTTTCATATTCGTAGTTGAAGTAGATACGAACATTGTGACGATTCAGGTAGTCGATCAAATTACTTACCATATAAACAGGCACATCTTCAATGATCACACCATCGTACAATTCAGGTGCACGAGGAGCAGGGCCAATTACACCATCGATATATTGATCTTTCTTGAATAACTCTTTTTGCTCATCTGAAAGATTTTCGTATTGTGCTGCCCACTTCTTATATTCTTTTTCATATTCTTCGTATTCTTTACGACGATCATCGATCTTACGAAGAATATAATCAGTGAGGTAATAAGATTTAAGGTCGATGCTTTCACGGTCAGGTGGTAAACGGAATGTAAGATAATCACGAATGGTCTGATCTGAATTATCGACATTCAAACCAAAAATAGGTTCGTATTGATGATCTTGTAATGAAATAGAAAGTAACATGATATAATAATATTCCTATAGGATTAGGTTAATGAAAAGAAACTAAAAAAAAGAGACCAATTAGTTTTGGTCTCTTTTTTATTTTTAACGGAAGCTTGCTACGACACAATAAATGATGACGATAAACAAGAATGCCAATGCCGTATAAGGCTGTTGATAATAATTGGTATGGTTATAAGCTAGTTCACCCAACTTATAAATACCATATAACCCAAGAGCTTTTATGAACAGGTTCATCACATAGACTCCACGTTCACGATATAGCCTTTAGAGACTTTTACCGTGATGGTCTTGTCTTTTACGACCACTTTAAAAGGATCGTTAGGCACTACTTTTTCACCTTTAGGTGTAGTACCTACAATTTCCATTACGTCTGGAGAAATAGTTGTAGCGGATACTTTTGGTTCTGGTTTGTTCATTCTTTCATAACAAAAGAATGTTTCTACCACAAATTTATCAGCCATTGCATCACCAGTCTTGATCAGACCTTTTGTAGAATCATAAGACAGATTAGACGATATAGTTTCCATGAATTTATCAAATTCATTTTCGATAAATTTACCACCACGATGAAGTGGAGATTTATCAACCCCGTTAATAACGAGCATGGAGTTATACTCGTCAACTTTAAACGTGATAGGGAAACTACTTTCTTTCGGTGTATTCACCGTTTTGAACGATGCGTAGAAACGAATCGCTTCCATCATGTCTTCCAAGTGATACTTTTCACTACCTACGAATACTTTTGCAAATTCACGAAGTACACTATCTTCTGTGAATTTGATAAATTCATTACGATTGTTTAATACAATAGTATTTTTACTCATTTTAAAATTCCTTTTTGTTTAGTTAGAATAAATGCTAGGACGGCAGGAGTACTTCTCCTGGTCCTCTCACTTAAATAGTATAGATTTAAATTAATCTATAATACGACACCAATACAGTTAGATAATTTAATAGGAGTTAACTCATTACGGTATTTTCGGTCATGAACTTTCAATACTGTAATATTAGTTCGTTTACTAATATGTTTAAAATCCCTATTGAAATTCAATACCTTACCATCCTTGTTTTTGTGGTACGTGATAAAATCCTCTACCCAGTATGCGGCATAGAGATCACCATAACAGCAATCATCAAGTCTATTAAGCGTACATTCATTTAAGAACTTCTTAAACTTAGGAACCAATTTAACATAAGCTAGTTTAGCAGGACGATATACTTCTCCGTGATTGCACCAGATTTCCTCTAACTTAAATGTCTTAATAAAGGTTTCTTCAAAATCAAAGTAACCGAAATCAATCCATTTATTCTCAGTATCGGAAATAGGCCATAACCCTTTCTCCATAAGACCAATGTTTCGATTTAAAATCGCCACCATGGTGAAAAGATAAGTACGAACCAATCTCTCTATCAATACACCTTTTGGTTTATCGTTATCGAGACCACCATACTGAAATACCTTTCTAAGTTTAGCATTGAATTTCTTACTGTAAGAAACATAGGTTTCGGCAATCTCATCTCTAATTTCTTTAAGGTATTTAGAACTGTCTATCGTTAAGTCTTCCGACCCTTTATCAATATCATAAATCACCGGACTAGGAATATGTTCTAAATATTCCTTTCTAGAATTAAAACGTTTAACTATCTTTATACTCAACATTTATATCTCCATGCACGGGCAGCATTACGGGATTTCGACTAATCACACTTGCCATCTTCAGAACGACCCCATTAACCATGTTAAGAACTTCCATGGCTCGATCATCGAAATCCTCAATCAAACCTTCACGAATACGAGCACTTTGTTCTCTCATGAAGTCTAATAACGTATCATCCATATCTTTAGGTTTGTCGATAGTTATTTTATATAACATATCCCTAATGCCGCGATCTATCTTTTTCTTACTGACTGTTACTAAGTATCCTTCGACATGCTCCGCAGTAGTATATACCCATTCTTTTAATTTATTAAATCGAGCATCACCAAACATCAAAATATTCAATTCATTACGAATATTGAAGTTTGATGTAAAAGCAAACTCGCTATGATTTAATAATGAGAAGTATGGATAGGTTACTACGTAATAAGGAGGCGTTGCGGAAAGGTCTTCGTCAATCGTTTCTTTATCTTGACTCGTGAAATGAAGTTTGATGTTATTTGCCGTGAATTCAGCGAGTTGCAAACCATTATAATTGAATAATGGAGTGTTTTGCTTTACAGAGTATTTATGGTCAGGATGGCTTACGGTGTATTCAGTAGGTTGTGTTAGGAAATCAGGAGACAGAGGAACAATCAAAGATCCTCGAGAAATATCGAAATAAGGTTTAGGCAATGGAGCGGTTGCCATACCGTATTTTACAGAACGAGTAAGAAAAGTATCTTGAATAAGAAGATTACCTTCTTTATAAATAATAATCATTTTTCAGTTCCTTCAATAACAAGTTTACGAATGTTTTCGAGATCTTTTTTGCTAAATGGTTTTAAGACTTTTAAATTCGCCGTTTTGTGGCTCGTGGTTTTATTGCTTGTAAAACTACAAGATGAAACATTGTCTAACATAACAGCAAGTTCAAAACCTTGTTTTGGAGACATTCCTAATTTAATTGAACTGGTGATGTATGTTGATCCAGTACCATTAAACAAATAATCAATATCATCAAGATCGTACAGACCAATATTTACAGGATTATCAATAAGAACAGTATCGCCATCTTCATCTAAATTCGCATCTAGACTAATGCCAACTCCTTTACCGATTCGTTCTTCATCTTTGTACTTGTCAATGACTTCTGTTTGACTACCAATAGAGAGCATGTGGTTTTTAGTAAAGATTAAAATGACACTATTAACCTCATCTCCAAATTTGTATTTACCTTGTTTTAGCCTTATAAGGTTTTCGATATTGTTGGTAAAAATAGAATTAAAAATAAATTTATTTAGGTATCGTTTAAATGCATCGTTATCCCCTTTTAATTTTTTAGAGTGGGAAATAATGCCGTAGATGTAACGAAATACCCATTCGGATAATCTTAACACTTCTTCTTCAGTTTCTTCTCGTGGAATCTTGTCGAAAAAAGTAACAATGACTTTATCATTGCTAAAGATCTTTTTGCCTTTAACAAACATGCCGGCACCACCAGCACCAGAGATAAGTTCTAATGCTTTGGAATCTGCCAATACTTCGTTATTGTGATAAAGAATAGTGGTCATTTCAAATCCTTAAAAAATAGAATATAAATACTCCTCCCTACCTTTAATAAGGGTAGGGAGGAATGGTTTAGTTAAAGTGCGATACCGCTAGGTACTTTACTGCAGCCGTGAGAGCGAGCTACTGGTTTTGGTGCAGCATCAGAAAACATGTTTACAGAAGCTTTCTTCAATACTGCGTCTGCAAAAACCATATTTACATCAGGATCGGTTACTTCCAATGAATGCTCACCCAAAATGGATTTAATTTTATATACAGATACGCCATTGCCATCATTACTGAATGATACGACCAGTACGTTTGGAATGGTTTCCAGTTGTGCTTTTTCTTCTGCAGTAACTTCAGTGTTGAATTTTACATTGTCAAAAATAATTTTAGACATCATTAACTTCCTTTTATTAAGTTGATCGATATGGTTATAGAATCAATATTCCTTTGCTCTATTTTAAACGCTTTATACGTCAGTTTCAGTATTGTCAATATCTGGAATGAAATAACCCAGGATAGCAGTAGCCATTGAGTCATTATTCAGAAGGTTAGCCAATTTAGGATCTTCTTCTTTTACATGAATCTTAATAGACTCTTTTGCATTGTTTGCAAAAGTAAGATCCAGTTTAGTAGGTTTAATAGGATCATCTGGAATTGCTTCCACTACTTGTTCAACGCTCAAGTATTTTACTTTACCAGATTCTGTTTTTACTAAGAATAATTTAGCCATTATACATTTCCTTTTTTAAGTTTTGTTTATTAGGACTAGCTAAGATCCTCGAAAAGATCAATAGCATTTTCGCTGATCATAGCCGTTGCTAATTTAATAGAAACCGTTTTATCTCTAACGATGGCATTATAACGACCAATGACAGTATCGAAATAAACCATGGTAGCATAAACACCTTCTGTAATATCAAAACGTTCGAGGTTATCTACAACTGCGGTTGGTACGATCTTTAATTTATTTAATTGCTCGGCATTAAATTCGACACCGAAATCTAAATAATCAATTAAATAATTACATTTTTTTGGAGTATTGTGTTTCTGAGATTCTTCATCACCTAATGAAGATAATAAATTCACAACGACATTATCTTTTTTACAGGTATCGAAGATACTCACCACATCTTTATTAGTGGTGAGGACAGTTATCACACCAATAATAGATTTTAATGTAAATGCATCCTTATCATCTTGTTTATAATGAGTGACAACGATACAGTTAGGAATAGCATGGAGTTCGTCAATTTGTTCTGAAGTTAGAACTCCAGCACCTTTATCATTACGGAAAGATGTGATTTCGATATTGTTATAGATTGTATTATACATGTTGTTACCTTTACTTAAACGAGTTAGAAAAATTAAAATGAAGAATCACTTCTTCATTTTAATAATATAGGTTTGAAATATACTTTATTTTTTAAGATAAAGACTGACTACTCGTGAGAATAGCCAGTCTACCGGATTACTTCAATAAAGCTTCTACTTCAGCTTCTGTTTTACCCAATACTTTAGGTAAGTCTTCCTTACGAATGATGTTAGAACATTTTGGTTTAGCGGTAAAACCATCACAACTTACCATTTTACCAAATCTCCCCATTCGTACTGAAAGATTGTGTTTCTTACACTTAGGACATTTCACTCCAGTATCAACATTTTGATGTCGTACAATTTCACTACCGTCCGCATTACAAGAATACTTGCAATTAGGATATCCTGTACAACTACCAAATTCACGACCTTTAAAACCTTTACGAATAGCAATCTTATTACCACATTTCGGACAGGATTTGCCTTCGATGTATTTTACTTCAGTCGCTTCTTTTTTAGGAGTCAGTGAACGAGTATACTTACATCCTTGGTGAGTACATTTCAGATAATTACCAAACTTACCTAACATCTTAACCAAGTTAGATTGACCACAAGAAGGACAAATCTCTTCCGTCGTTTCGATCACACCTTTGTGTTTTATTGAAATGGTTTCTTCGCGTTTCACATTCTCAATAAAAGGATTCCAGAAGTTAAACAACATCGCTTCACGGTTAATGTTTCCTTGAGCAATATTATCTAAATCCGCTTCCATGTTACTGGTAAACTTGTAATTAACATACGTATGGAATTTATCGACCAAATAATCGATAACTGCAATACCCATGTCGGTTACGGTAATCCTATTTTTCTCAACAGTAATGTAACCTCGATCTTGCAAAGTCTTAGGAATAGTCGCATAAGTCGAAGGACGACCAATACCATATTCTTCTAACACTTTAACCAAAGATGCCTCATTGTATCGAGCAGGTGGTTTAGTTTGATGTTCAGATACTTGGATTTCAAATACAGGTAGTTTATCACCTACATTAATCCTAGGTAGCCGAACATTGTCGTCTTTCTCACCATCAATCTCTTCACCTTCTTGGTATACTGATAGATAACCAGGGAATACCAATACACTACCATTAGCTCTAAATCCATAAGTCTTACCGAATGTAAGATTTACCTGAGTGCTGTCGAAGATGGCTGGCTTCATTTGGCTAGCCAAAGTTCTTTGCCAGATTAATTCGTATAGTTTAAATTCATCTGGTGTGAATTTAGCTTTTACAGAACCAGGTGTGATTGTGATGTCGGTAGGACGAATAGCTTCGTGCGCTTCTTGTGCCGATTTATTCTTACTGGCGTATTGTTTAGGGTGATCCAATATATCGTTCGGATAGAACTGAGTACCATAGCGATAAATGCTGTTTAAAGCCTCCTCAGAGAGCGATACAGAGTCGGTACGCATGTAAGTAATAAAACCATGCCCATGAACCTCAGACCCCTCAAATAAGCGCTGTGCGACCTGCATTGTGCGTGTCGCATTCCAACCTAATTTACGTACTGCATCCATCTGCAATGTAGATGTGGTATAAGGAGGTTTTGGTTTACGAGATACTTTAGAAGTTTTAACATCAGTAACGTGTAGCTTTTCTTTATTCGCTACTAATTCTTCTAATGCCTTTTTATGTTTTTCAACATATTCCAAATCATTCAAAGACATCTTAGAAATTGTATCTGAGCCGATACGAACAAGACGAGTAGCAAAACCAATATTGTCTTTTTCGGTAAATGCATTTACCTGCCAATAAGTACTGGGTACAAATTCACGAATCTCTTTTTCACGTGTTGCTAAGATACGCAATGATGGAGATTGTACTCGTCCAGCAGACAATCCTTGAGATGGAAAAATCTTCCAAAGAATAGGAGAGATCCAAAAACCTACAGCATAATCCAAAGCCTGACGCGCAGATTGTGCTGCAACCTTGTTACCGTCGATACCACGTTTAGTATTAATGGATTGGTTAATTGCATCGCGTACTGCTTTCTCTGTTACTTCAGTATAGGTAACACGATAGATGTTTTTAGGATTTACCTTATTCTGTTTTAATACATCCACTACAGCTTGGGAAATACCCTCACCCTCGTAGTCAGGGTCAGTTGCTAAGATAATGGTATCTACGTTCTTAGCAATAGAAACCATTTCTTTTACATGGTCTTTAGACTTAGGAGAGATTTTGTATTTAAGTTTAAAACCATGTTCTACATTCAATACTTCTTCACGTGGCTTATCAGTATCTAATACACGAATGTGTCCAAATGTAGCCATGACTCTCACTCCATCTTTAGCTACCCATTTGGTAATGGTTTTAGCTTTATTAGGAGATTCCACAATCATTAAAGTATGGTAAGCCATTTTGTTATTCCTAAAAAATAAAAGAGGTTAGTTGTTTAGACCAACCTCTTCTGTTCAATTACACTTTATTTATCATCATCATTATTAGTCTTAGATTTTTTTGATGAATCTAAAACACCTAAATGATAACCAAGTTCATCGGCAGTTTTTGATTTACCCGTTTCACTAAACTCACTAGCCATCTTTTCTATCTGAGTATCACTCGGTTTATTTTTCTCTTGCTTGGTATCCATGTCGATAAAGAACTCGTTTTCTACCATTTTAGAAATGGCTTCAACAAGACTATTAGTACGACCGATTGAATTCTCATATTCGATTTTTAAATTCATATAAGTTTTCAATACTTCTTCGTAATTATCGTTAGGATAACAACTACGCAAGCCCATTAAGATTAAACCATTAATAAAGCCTAAGTACCATTTAGGAAATCGTCTAAAGCCATGTAATGATTTAGCAAGTGTGGAAATAGAACGGATATGGATAGCATTTTGAGCAGTATTAAGAGATACGTTAGAAATCACTACCCACAAGATTAGGTTTAAAGGAATGTAAACATACGCAGTAAATGGAGCCGCCGCAACTCTACTATTGAAATAAGAACTGAATCCTATTACAAATAAATGGATAATTACAGCAAAGATTAAGAAGATGGAATATACTTCTAAATCTAGACCATAGCTATTTGCGATGTAGCGAATCGTTATTGCTAGGAAAAGACCACTACCACTAATGGTTAGAACCCTAACCAAAACCCCACCATTAGGAAAGAAAGATTTCCCAGCCAGTACGATCAGATTTACTACATGCCATGCTAAGATACCTAACAATGTAGCGATAATTAAATGATCAGGGATTTTGTTGTAAGTATTTTGAATATAGTTTAGCCATTCCATTTTAAAATTCCTTTTGTTTGAAACACAGACCAAGTTGGATTAAATCCATATCGTATTTTTCAATGATATGTCTTTCGAATTCCTCTTCTGTTAGAAAATTCTTAATTTGGGTTTTCAAAGAAGCTCGAGATAAATTATAAATAATCTCTCTCAATTCTTTTAAAGAATACATCTCTAACCCACCTTTATAAAGATTTAAAACAGAAGTTGTCTTTCCTGTATTATTTCTTAAATAAAAGTGAATGAAGATAGACGTATTTGATAACATGATATACGTGGAGCTTACCTCATGGTAAGTCTTTAAGCCTTCATCATAAAGCTCTTTCATTAACTTCTTTGCTTTAAGATTGCCTTTAGGAAGCGTAAACTCACCAATGATAACATCTCTCGTATATTTAACTCTAGGGAATTCTATCATTTCTTTTCCTTATTAATTTTGATCAAACCATCTGGACTAATGAAGATATGGTAAATATCTTCACTCTTATTCTTAGGTTGAATTTTCACATAGGTGTCATCATTCCAATTAAAAATCCAACTAAATGAATAAGGAATCCAGATATTATTGTAGTCTGAAATGATTGATGGATTTCCAGCCTTATTATAAACCACCCTATGTTTAACTTCAGGATTGTCTCTATTTCCTGCTTTTTCTAAAAGCTTATTTAAGACTTCAACATCATCATTATTGCCAGTCTCTTTTTTATAAGCATCTAATAGTTCCCTTAATTTAGGAAACTTATTAATTACATCAGTAATGTTCTTACCTTCAGATTGACTTAACTCGGCTACTATCTTTTTAACCAAGTTTAATTTCTCTAAAGAGCTTAATTTAATTTCCATTTTTAAATCCTTAATGAGTTAGATTACACTATAATAGTATAGGTTTAAAATAAATCAAAAAAAAAATAAGCTCCTTTTTAGGGGAGCTTATTTCTTTCTACAATCAGAATACGAATGATTCTGATTGCATAATTACTTCTAAGGTATCGTTGGCATTCATGCCTTGGAAGCCATTGGTGGTGTCGAACTTACCGCCAATACTACCGCGGATTTGTTCTGGACGACCGTTCACATCTTCGATACGGCTGAAGCCATATTTCGAAGCGGGCGTAATCGCCACTAAATTTTTCTGACCATTGATAGTCAGTACACCATACAGACTGGATTGCTTAGTCTGACAGTCGTGTTGATCGAAGTAGCCTGCGCGGCTTACTTTATCAAACAGGTTTTTCATCTCAACACCCAGAGCTACTGGAAATACAGTGTTCAGTTTAGAGATAGTAGCGATTTCAAAAACTTCATTTGCAAACATTTTAATTTCCTTTACAAGGTTAGTTAAGTTAATAGGGGTGGGAATGAATTCCCATCCCAGGTTCACGTTAATAGTATATAT